>Ga0180433_10002264_pt1 | contig 30078 bp, 23 predicted proteins | sample SS_ome_8_FD_132980 | JGI IMG/M metagenome (GOLD analysis project Ga0180433, IMG submission 132980) | Hypersaline lake sediment archaeal communities from the Salton Sea, California, USA - SS_1_D_1 metaG | ecosystem: Environmental > Aquatic > Non-marine Saline and Alkaline > Hypersaline >... | reverse complement strand
CAAGCGGTTTATCGAGTTTGCGCGAGCGGAGAACGCCGGCGTCCTTCAAGCGGTGCTGCTCGGCGAACCGAGAGAGACCCGCACGAACCGGAAGTTGCTCTCACGAGCCAAGGCGTTTGCCGGAAAACTCGCCCAATGAACCGGGCTGACCGTGTGAGCTACAGACCACCTTACCGTGAAATCAGGGGATCAAGAGTGTCGGGGAGAACAATGCAGCGTTTCATGATACGATGTTGCCTTCTTTTGAGTCTGGGTTTCATCGCCGGATGCGTCCTTTCAGAAACCGGCGTGGCCAGCCACGTCTCGAATCCCCGGAAAGGAACCACAGCAATGCAGCAGGAACCGCAGTTGCCCGTGTATGACTGCCCGAGAATAGCCCGGGAAATGAGTCTAACCGGAAAGCTCGACGACCCGTTATGGGAAAAAGTGCCGGTCGCACGGCTCACGCATGCCCTCACCGGCGCCGAGCCGCGCTACTGCACCGAGGCGCGTCTGCTCTGCAGCGACACGACACTCTACATCGGGTTCCATTGCGAGGATGAATACGTATGGAGCACGCGCACGGAACGCGACTCGGATATATGGAAAGAGGAATGCGTTGAGGTCTTCATATCACCCGCGGGAACATTGCACCAGTACTACGAGATTAACGTCAGCCCCAAAAACGTCCAGTTCGACGCGTGCATCCTGAACCCGCGAGTTGTACCGGGAATATGGAAGCCGTTTCGCGGTTTGTGGGACTACACCGTTGAAGGTCTCAGAACGGTCGTCCACGTCGAAGGCGACCTCGACACACCGGGCGGCGCAGAATACTGGAACGCGGAGTACGCCATCCCGCTCGACCAACTTATCGGCGCACCTCACACGCCGCCGCAACCGGGCGACCAATGGCGGCTGAACCTATACAGGATTGATTCCCCGGAACCCGGCAAACAGGAATTCTATGCGTGGAGCTCGCCCGGCGTGCTCGATTTTCACACCCCGCTCCGCTTCGGCATCCTCCGCTTCTAATTGCGTAACGTAATTCCGGGGACACCACACTTATTTCCTGAACGCCTTAAGGGGGCCGCTACTGCTCACCACGCTCTTCCGCCCGCCACTTCTTATACACGAGATGGAGCAGCAATTATTCGGCAATTTTTCGCGGACTGTTCCCGATCGAGCTGGAAGGTCCTTGATTGTGCCGGGAAATAGGTGTGGTGTCCCCGGAATTAGGGGGCATTTAGCAATGCCTTCTGGATAGCGGCAAGAAGATCATCGGCATCGATGGGTTTCTTGAGAAAGGCGGCAACTCCCGCGCTCAACGCCTTCTCCCTGTTCACATCCGAGGACAATGCCGTGAGCACCACCACAGGAATGCCGGACAAAGACGGATGGGTGTTGATGCGGTCCAGGAACGCGAAACCATCTCCTCCCGGCAGACCTATATCGAGCAGAATAAGGTCCGGCTTATGCTCGCGAGCCACCTTGACCGCAGTGAGCGAGTCCTCGGCTTCTATGACCTCATAGCCGAACGCGCCAAGTCGCAGGTGCAGTCCCCTGCGTGTATCAGCATCGTCCTCGATAAGAAGTATCCTCTGGATCTGCGATTCCTCGCGCGCTTCTCTCGGGGCACAGCGGGCAAGGACTTCCAGCAACTGTGTGCTATCCACCGGTTTGGACACGAACGCCGCTGCTCCGAGTTGGGCCGCTGCCTCTCGATACGTATCTGTATCCTCGTCCGAGAGAACGATAATAGGCACACCCGAAAGCATTCCCTGGAGACGCCGGAGCGCTGTGAACCCGCTGGTACCCGGAAGCGCCAAATCGAGCACGATTATGTCCGGGTGCTGTTCACGAGCAGCGTGAGTCGCCTGAGTCGCATCGACCGCCACGAGAGTTTCGTATCCCGCGTCGGTCAAGCATGCGCGCAACGTCTTGGACGTGTCTTTATCCTGCTCGATTATGAGTGCTCTTCGTTTCATGTGTCGCTGATCTCCTTCGTTGCGGGAGCAGCTGTTTCTTCTCTACTGAAGGGAACTGTGAAATAGAACCTGCTCCCCCGGCCGGGTACACTCTCGGTCCAGATTCTGCCGCCGTGCATGCTTAGTATTTCCCTGGAGAGGTATAGTCCGAGCCCTAATCCCCGCCGGCTACCCACGGGTTCTTCCTGCTCCTCTTGGTAGAGACGCTGGAAGAGTCTGCGTTGTGCGTCCTGCGATATTCCAGGCCCTGTATCGGATACCGCGACTTCAAGAAACTCCGCTGTCTCCCGGCACCGCCTGGAGGCGATCTCGATGCTGCCGCCGCGCGGAGTGAATTTCACCGCGTTATCCACTAGATTCAGCAGTACTTGCCGGATGCGCGCTTGATCGCAACTAATCGGTGGGACACCTTCCTCGATGCTGTAGGACACCGTTATATCCTTGTTCGCCGCAGCTGACCGCATGGTCTCGACGACGCCCGTTATCATATCGTTCGCGGACACCGTGTCAATCTTGAGATGGAACTTACCTGCATCAACGCTCGTTGTATCGAGCAAATCGTCTATCATTCGGTTGAGCTGCTGGGCGTTGCGCATGACCACGTCGAGGTACTCTTTCTGCAACGGGTTGAGTTCTCCGGCGATTCCGTCAGTTACCAGAGAGGTAAACTGGTGCAGCGCCGTCAGCGGGGTGCGCAGTTCATGCGAGACATGCGATAGCAGCTGATCCTTGACCAGAAGCTGCTGCGCGGTAGCGCGATCGAGGTTCTGGTATGCGTCCGCGAGTTTACGGGCGTTCGCGCGCAACCGTTCTATTGAAGATCTGAGCCGCACCAGCAGCACTGACGAAACGAGAAAGAAGCCGAGACGAACAACCGCGTTCCAATAAGGTATTCCCGGAGCTGAATACACGTGGCCGCCCACATGCACGTCGGATATGTGCCAGAGAATCGCACCCATTACAGACGCACCGATTCCGCCCTTGTCGCCCATATAGTATGCCGCAAACAGAACGGGAATAAGATAGAAGATCGAAAACGAGATTTCGACGCCGGTGATCGCGTCGACGAAAGCGACTATAGCGAAAAATGCGAGCGTGCCACCGATGATCAGCGCTCCCCACGAGCATCTATTGCGCCCTTCCAGCTTTTCCAGACGAGCAGCCATGGCTGCGTTACTCCACTGACGGTGCACTTCCGTGCCCGCGTCCCCTCACGCGCTGCCGTGTCGAGCCACAATGAGACCTACCGGCATTCCCATGCCAGCCAACGGAATTGGGGAACACGCGATTCATCAGCCTAGCGCGCCACACGGGACGCTCGTGTACCTGGCCGGACTGCAAATGACCCGTTGATATACATGCGCTCCTGTGTCTCACATTGTAGCCCAACCGCCTTAGACAGTCAAACACTGGCAGAACCACCGGTCGCCGAATAACGCAAGAAAGAAACGACCTCGCAGCTTAGCAAGGCCGGTGCTGCAATACAGTGTGACAGATAGGCGTTGAAGGGTCTGCCTAACACCAGCCAGGTTAATTCCGCGGACACTGTACCTATTTCTGGAAATTCACACATTCTGGAAATGGGCGTCTGTGGGGCCGTCGAAACAGTTTCCGAACAAAATCCGCTGTCGTCTATGTGCGACGCGGCTGTGATGCCGCGCGTTCTGACGTTCACCGGTTGCCGACGGTTTCTCGTCTGTGGTATCATCGGCTCCAGTGCGGGTAAGGAGGACAGGTGTAGTGGCGTCGTTCATTGGCGTAGACGGTGGTGCGAGTAGGTCGGTCGGGCTGCTCACCGACGACGAGACCGTTCTGGCCAGGTGTGCGGTCGGTCCGACAAACCCTCACGTGGTGGGCGAAACCGGCTGTCTCGATGCGCTGAGAGACCTGTTTGAGACGCTCCGCCAGCGCGCTCCACTGGAAACGGTACAATCAATCTGGCTCGGTATCTCCGGCGTGCGCAGCGCGGCAGATTTCGCCCTCGTGCGACGGGTATGCGAAACGCTCGGGATCGCCGACAGGACGACCGTTTCAGACGATCTGGTTCTCGCTCTCGCTTCCGCGAATGCTGAGAAATGCGGTATCGCCGTGGTAGCCGGTACCGGGTCGTGCGTATACGGGGTCAACATTGCCGGAGATACCTGCACTGCCGGCGGCCGTGGCCATCTTCTGGGCGATGAGGGGAGCGCATATGCCATTGCAGTCGAAGCGTTACGAGCGGCATCACAATGTGACCAGGAGCGCGGACCCGAGACGTCGCTTCTGCCTCGAATCATGGAGAGGCTCGGTGTGAGCGGGTTCGAGGAGGCGGTACGATGGACGTACAGCGCGAGCAAAGCCGACATCGCCTCTCTCGCGCCGTTGGTATTCGATGTCGCCCGACACAGCGATGAGGTCGCCAAGACGATTGTGGAACGTGGTGGGCGCCGGCTCGCAGAATCTGCTCACGACGTCGCACTGAAGCTCGGTCTCGCAGATAGCGCGCCGACAACCGTCCTCTACGGCGGCTTGTTCGAGCAAAGCGAGCACTACTTCGACCTGGTCAGGAGCGAAATCGTGCGGCGGATGCCGACGGCACGTGTCGTCCGTCCACCGGTTGAAGGTGCGGTCGCTGCCGCGAGGCTCGCCCGTGAACGCGGCGCTGTTCGTGAGCAACGCCCGGACGCACAGCGCAGTTCGATCAGTGTGCCGCTAACCGAGACCAGCAACTGGCGGTCGGCGCAGATTGACCGTCTCTCCACGAAGGGAATGCTGGAGATTATCAATACCGAAGACCGGAAAGCCGCCCATGCGGTCGAGCAGGTGCTTGATGATGTTGCGCGGGCGGTTGACGCCGCTGCCGAAGCGATCAGCTCGGGCGGCAGAGTCTTCTATATCGGTGCCGGCACAAGCGGTCGACTCGGCGTGCTTGACGCGGCGGAATGTCCGCCGACGTTCGGTGTCCCGCCAGAAATGTTCCAGGCGATCCTTGCGGGCGGAAGCGCAGCGGCTGCGGCTGCCGTCGAAGGCGCAGAAGACGACATCCAGGCGGGAGCCGAGGAGATCGCGCGGCGCGAGATCGGTCCGAACGATCTCGTGGTAGGTATCAGCTCGAGCGGTACGACACCGTTCGTCAAGAGCGCGCTGGACGAGGTGCGGAGACGAGGCGCGGGTACCGCGCTCGTCGCGTGCAACCCGGCGACCGCCGATTTCCCCTCGGTCGATATTCTTATAACCCCTATCGTAGGTCCTGAGATAATAGCCGGCTCGACGCGGATGAAAGCGGGCACTGCCACAAAAATGGTGCTCAACATGATATCCACAGGCGCCATGATCAAACTCGGTAAGGTTTATGGCAACCTTATGATCGACGTGCAACCGCGAAGCTCGAAACTCGTCAACCGCGCCCGGCGCATCCTCCAGGAGCTGACCGGCATCGACGACCAGGAAGCCGCACAATTGATGAAACAATCTGGAAACGATCTGAAAGTCGCGATTATTATGAGGAAACTATCGGTGAGTTCCGACGAGGCAGTCGCGATCCTCGCTGCATCTAACGGCAATCTCCGCGACGCCCTCAAAACGCAGCGGAGATAACCGTATCCGCGAGAAGAAACGGAGGTGTTCATGCAATTGGTGTGTAGTCGAGGCTGGCGCGCAAAACGATTGACAACTGGCTTAGCTGCAATCGTGCTTCTGGCGCTGGCGGGATGCAGTACCGCCGGTCGCGTCCCCAGCACAGTAGCCGACCAGGAAGCGGCGCGGTTCGTTGCCGCCAAGCGCCCGCCAAGGCTGCGAATAGGAATTGTCCAGAACGAACAAGAGATATCCATCCGCTCCAAGAACCCGATTACAATCGAGTCAGGAGATCACCCACTTCTTATCCCAAAAACCACCGAATTGACCTTGAAAATGAGCGATTCGATACCGGCGATCAGTCTGTACCGCGTGTGCGTTGCCTCGTTCCTGTGGCGCGATGGCGAAACCGCGCTCGAGGCTGCGCGCGCCTGGAAGCGTGAGGGGTACGATGCGGAGCTGCTGCGAAGAGGCGTGAAACTGCGTATCGGCAGGCGGCTCGTGGACAACAGGATCCACACATTGTCCATTGGTGCTTACGCCGCTAGAGCCGACGCTGTCAATGAACGTGAGCGGGTATCAGATGCCGGACAAGATGCCTGGATCGAGGAGGCACTGACACGACCTGCCAGAGGAACTATAGCGGTACACGACCGTACCGGTACATGTCTTGGATATAGACCAGCGCCTCTGTATGCCCGAGCCGATTCGCCTATCACCATCAAGAACGTGAATTTCGGGTTCTGGAGTGAGCGACGCGAGGATAGAACGTACGGAGGCGTCCTGGAGATAGGCGTCGGAAAGGACGGTACCTTGCAGGTGGTCGAGCTGGTTGACATGGAAACCTATCTCATGGGGGTGGTCCCGTCGGAGATGCCGGCAAGCTGGCCTCAGGCCGCACTGAAGGTTCAGGCGGTAGCCGCGCGAACCGAAACGCTCGCGAAGATAGGAACACGACATATCGCGGACGGGTTCGACCTGTGCGCGATCGTTCATTGTCAAGCATACGGCGGCATGACCAGATGGGCACCGGCAACTACCGAGGTGGTGCAGGCGACAAGGGGCGAGGTGCTCATGAACGGGCCGCGACCGGTTGACGCTGTGTACAGCCTTAACTGCGGCGGACATACCGAGCACGTGGAGAACGTGTGGTCGCTGCTTGCCGAACCCGCGTTACGAGGTAAACTCGACGTGCTCGGCCACAACGAGCGTCTGCCGTCACCGATCGGTCACAGGCAGATCGTCCGCTGGGTGACCACGAAGCCGAACGTCGCTTGCTCGGAACCGAGCAGCCCGAACAACTTTCGCTGGAAACGGCAGTACGCGGCGGACGAGCTCAACAAGATGGTTTCCGCGAAGATGGACATCGGACGCGTGACCGACATCGTCCCGCTCGACCGAGGCGTCTCCGGCAGACTTAAAAGCTTAAAGGTTATCGGGACGGGCGGCGAAAGGATCGTCAGGAAAGAGCTTGCGATACGGTCGCTGTTCGGTGGACTCTACAGTGCGGCGTTCGTCGTGGACATCCAGCGGGACCGGTCCGGCAATCCGGTCACGTTCACGTTTATCGGCGCCGGTCGCGGGCACGGTGTCGGTATGTGCCAGGACGGAGCACGCGGACTGGCGGTGCGAGGCGTGCCGTACCGCAAAATCCTGGAACATTACTACACCGGTGCCCGAATAGTGAAGCTGTACTAGGAGAGCCTCACAAAAAGAAGGTAGGGCGAGCGTCTCGTCGAAGATGCGCCGTGGCGTGCCCGCCATGGCATGGGCAAGATGCCCATGCCACTGCAATAATGGTTCATTCTGTTGGACGTTGTGGGCAACGTTGTGGTCGGCAGCCCGACTGGCGCGTTTACCGGCCGCAGCCGAGAAGACCTGTTTTATATTGCTCAGGTTACATGACATGACTCTACGCATGCCCGCACGGCTCAAAGTAGCGCTCGAGCTGCTCCCTGTCTGGTATCTCTGGTTGCAGGCGTTCACACTCCTTGATACGGAGGTACGACTGACCGATCCGCCTCGATACGATCTCGCATTCACCGCCGGGTTCCCGCTGGCGTGGTTCGCGGCGTATTATCTGGTCAAACCCTCACGAGGGCCGGCACGGACGTTCCCGCGCGCTCTCCTCATTGTGACGTTGAGCTGCGCTCTTCCCTTGTTGCTCATCCTGGTCGTTCTCAACCCGGCACCACAACCTCCGGATGTCCTCATGCAGCAGATGGAAGTGGGCAGATACGTATTCGCAGTCCTGCTCGCGTTCCAGTGTGCGGTGATCGTATCCGGAACGGCGTTTGTCAAGTTCTTTGTGGTGGCGTTGCTGTACGGTGCAATCCTCGAAAACGGCGGCATTCTGGGCGGCTTTTTCAGCGAACCGGGCTACCTGTTCTACATTCCGGGTTTACCGGCACCGTTCGTTAACGTCGTGGGATGGAGTATTACGGTGTACATGTCAGTGTACATATGGCAGCGTATCATGGAACGGTTTCAGCCCACGAGGTTCAAAACAGCCATCTTTGCCGTCGGCGTGACCGCGATAGCTCTGTGTCAGGACCTCCAGATCGATCCGTACGCGACTCACGCACGGTGGTGGATATGGAACGAGAAGCTGCCGCCGTGTTTCCTGGGAGTGCCGCTGCTCAACTTCCTGGCCTGGATAGCAGCGATATTACCGTTTGCATGGCTGTACTACTACATCGAGAGCAAGCCTGCACTCACAGAGACCGAACGCATAGGCCGGCTGTTTCTCGCTGTTCCCGTGATGCTTGCCGCCGCTCTGGCGGTTGTCCTCCTTCTGACTCTAATGTTCCGCGGACCAGGCTCGCCCGACATCGAGGTATTCGCGACCGCACTGGGGCTGCGATCAGGCGGCGGGTGACAGGGGAAGGAGGTTCCGAGCCGACCGCGGGAAACAAGCAGCACGAAATCTGAGGGGATCACGCGTGCTTTGCTGCTTGCACGTGTGGGAAGAGAGAAGGAGCAGCGAGATAGCATGCAACCTGTGAACTATTTTCGAATCATCGCTGGGATTGTTCTGGTCGCTATAAGTCTGTCCTGGGTTGTGCCGGCGTTCCCGGCATACTCGGACGATAGCGTCAAGGAAACGGCTACCGGCACGACCGTCCGCATCGCTCAGATGCGCGCGGTGCCTGAGAAATGGAGTCTTGAGGCCAACTTCAAAGTATTTCTGGAATTGCTCGATGAAGCGGACAAACACCAGCCGGATTTTTTCGTCACGCCAGAAGGATGGCTTGACGGATACGCTGCTGCGGACAAAGCATCGACTCCGGAAAAACTCCGCGCCGTCGCCCAAGACCCGGAGAGCAGCCCATACCTCCAACGTGTCCCGAAGGAGGCGCAGAAGCGCGCGATGTTCATCTGTTTCGGGTTCACCTCCCTCGAAGGAGGGAAGATTTATAATGCGGCCGGACTGTGGGACGCGGACGGAAAGCTGATCGGCGTCTACCATAAGACCCACCTGCAGAACCACGACCTGCAGTACACGCCGGGCGAAGGTTTGCCGGTATGGGACACGCCGTGGGGACCGGTCGGTATCATGATCTGCGCCGACCGGCGATGGCCGGAAACCGCGCGATGTCTCCGTCTTCAAGGTGCACGACTGATCTTGAACCCGACCTACGGCTTTCGGGGGGATCTCAACACGGTCATGATGCGTACCCGCGCATACGAGAACCAGTGTTTCATCGCGTTCACGCATCCCAAAGAGAGCCTCGTCACAGGACCGCGCGGGAAGGTGCTGACCAGCGAAGTGGGCGATCAAGCGGCCGTGTTCATCACAGAAATCGACCTGGCCGAAGCCCGCGAGGACAACCATATTCGCGACCGCCGCCCGGAACTATACGGCATCATCACAGAGACCGAGTGACCTCGGCATCGGGGAACGCATCCGGCGTAGGGGCGTTCAATTGAACGCCCCTACATGCACACCAGCGGTCGGAAGCCGCACCAAGACACGCGACAAAGCTGAGCAGATATAGCATCTGCGAGACGCGTCCCCGGCACGTCTCTACGACGGCCATGGCCTCCGCCGCATGATCACCGTAGGGGCGGTTCGAGAACCGCCCGGCCACCGTCCGTCAATGTGAAAATCCTCGCTCACGCCCCGATGCGGGTGAGGGCGAAGAGCAGAAGAAGTATGAAGGTCGAAAATGCCAGTGCTATGAAAAATCCGCCCCAGTTGACGGCGTTCGGATGGTTGGTCTCCCATGGATGCGCCTCGCTCGAACCCGCATATACGATGTTCACGCCGGCATCGATCAGCTTCTGTTCCTGCCCCACCGGCGTCTTGAGCAGCATGTAGAAGTCGTCGAGCGCCTTGGGATCGTGCGGTTTGCCAAGCAGACTGCCAATGACAAGAGCGGCGAGACCAGCGGGAAAATAGCAAAGGACCAAGTACGGAAAATGTGGCGGATCCTCGAACATTCCCAGCCAATCGACCCCGGGTAACAGCGGTTTCAGAACAAGACCGCCGAACTTGCCCAGGAGCAGCCACGGAATGAGCATGACGATGAAGCATGCCCAGGCACCGGTCGCGTTTGCCCTGCGCCATATCACGCCGGCCCACATGAGCACGCCCATCAGGCTGCTCAGTCCCCAGAATATGGTGAGACCTTGCGCGACACCCGTCACGACGAACGCTACCAAGAGGCCGAGCCCGACAACGAGGAGGCCAAACAGCCTTCCGGCTTTCAATAGATGTCTGTCGCTCGCGGAGGGCACCACATATTTCCCGTAAAGGTTGCGCGAGAGGAGTGCGGACCCGTCCACCATGAACGCGCTCAGCGTGGACATTTGCGCCGCGAGAATCGCCGCGAACATCAATCCCGTCATCCCCGTCGGCAACAGCACCCGTATAGCTACCCCGAAAGCGTCCTCTCTTCTCGCAAGCTCAGGTATCCGGCCGGCAGCCACCAGAGCGATGACAATCACTCCCGCGAACGCCCAGCCCATTGCACAGAACCGCTTGATAAAGTTGCCGTACGTGAACCCGACGCGACCCTCGAATTCGGTCTTTCCCGCCGAGCATACCTCCATGATATGCGGCTGCCCCGCAATACCGATGAGCATCATGAATGAGGCAACGACGATCCACAGCGGCGTTATCTCCTGTGGGGCAGCGAGGTTGAACTTCTCCGGCGAGACCAGATCGTGAAGTCCGCCGAACCCGCCGAGCACTTTCAACCCGAACGGCAGCAGCAAGAGCGACATCACCACAATGAGCAGGCCCTGAACCGCCTCATTGACAACCGTCGCGACGAGCCCGCCGGCCAGACCGTACGCCATGAAAACCACCGTCATGACGTATATGGCGACCTCTTCACGAACCATACCCTCGGTCACCGCTTGAGCGATCGTTCCCGTTCCTTTAAGGAGCGTGCCGCCCACGACGCCGAAAATAAGCACACCCATAATGCAGTACAGGACGCCCAGGCTCTTGCCGTAGCGCGATTCAAAGAAGTCCGCCGTCGTCAGGAAACGCGACCGGCGGAAAAAGGGGGCCATGAGCCAGTAGAACGGGGTGCAGAAAAGGTACGCGTACGTGTACCAGATACCGGATATACCGCGCTGATAACACGCGCCCGTGACGCCGACCGGGTCATCGGCGTGAGTGCCGGCACCCAGCGCATGCATGACCATAAAGAATTTATTGAACCTGCGTCCCCCCGCGAAAAAGTCGCCCGTGGTCTTGATCCGCACCACCTGGTATATGCCGAGACAGGCAACGAACACCAGATAGCCAACGACTACGACGGCGTCGACTGTACCAAATGCCCCCACTGTCACCCCCTTGTTCCTGTTGCTCCGAAATCAATCGGCTTTGAGAAGCAAGCCGGTTCCCGCAGTCCGCCCCGGACACGCGGTGGGTATGATACACAACACGCGCTCGCAAAAGCAACTGGTTTTGAAGCCGCGCGTGCTCTTCAACAGTGTGCAGAACGGACGCTCACGATGGACACGCCGCCTTACCGCCGATGTACCGCCTACGTTTTCAGCGTGCCCGACCTGAACGCCGCCAGGTAGTTTGCGCAAAACTCGTCTCTGTTCAACAGCGCCTCGGATGCAGCGATAAGCGACATTAGCTCCTGATCCAGCGGATCGACCAACGCCGCGTCGAGCCCCGCGCACATAAGCATCACCAGGAACGCTCGGTTCAGCAGCTTCCTCGCCGGCAAGCCGAACGACACGTTGCTCACGCCGGATATGATATGCACATCGCTTTCGCTCTGCCTGATAGCGCGCACCGCGTCGAGCACCTCGACCGCTGCGTTCCCCGCTACCCCAATCGGTTTCACGAGAGGATCAATGAAAATGTCATCGGGAGCTACGCCGTGCTCACCAAGACGCCCGCACAATCCTCTTGCAACCTCCACTCGTTGTTCTGCAGTTTCAGGTATGCCACGGTCGTCCATACACAGGGCGACCACCCGGGCACTGTGTTTCTCGACAAGTCGGGCAACAGGCTGAAACCGTTCCTCCTCGGCGGTTATCGAGTTCACGAGCGCTCTCGACCTACACGCCGCCCATCCGGCTTCGAGCGCGGCAGCATCCGGACTGTCCAGACAGAGCGGGACGTCCACCTCGTCCTGCACCGTCTCCACGAGCCATACGAGACTATCGGCTTCTTCTTGTCCGAGTGTACCGGCATTCAGATCGATGTACTGGGCTCCCGCTTCGGCCTCAGCCCGTGCCAGAGAACGAATCGAGTCGCCGTCTCTGTCCCGTACGGCAGATTCGACACGTTTCCTCGTGGTGTTGATCATCTCACCAACAACGATCATATGCAAACGTTACTCCTCTTTCTCGGGATTGAAAAAAGAGTCCACGCCTCCTCTCTTCACACGGAACCTCGCACGCTCCCCACTTACGCCTTCACCGCCCTAACCGAACCGGGCGGATTCGACCTTGCCGGATGGCCCTGAAGATGACCGATCCGGCTCGTCGAGCGCACCCTCGGTGCCCTCGCCCCACTCGTCCAACCGCACGAAGTTGTCAACTTCACCAGTTCTGCGCCTGTCCCCGGATCGCCGATCGACATTGAGATACTTGCAGTTGCCGCACTCCGTCCGATCCCTTGTGCACGTCCTGCACTGCTCGCTCACACGATTCCCGGTTATCGGCATGTTCGCCACCTCCCCCAAAACCGCTGTTCAGAAGGCGCTCCTGCCACGCACTCTCACGCTTATGTGGATGCCCGACGCTCCTCAGGAGAGTGCCTCGTCCGCGTCCTTCAACAACTGTGGTATCGGCAGACTATCGGGACATTTCTCGACGCATTCCTCGCATTCAATACAGCTGTCCACCTTTACTTTCACGTTAGCGTATCCTTGGCGGGCCACCTCGTCCGCCCCGAAGATGCGTTTCATATTGTAAAGGCGAAGGATGTTCGGTATCGCTATCTCCTGCGGACACGGCACGCAATACCCGCATCCCGTACACACCTGTCCTTCAGCCTCGCGCAGCTTCCTCCGAACCTCCTCGAATTGATCCAGAATCGCCTCCCGCTCGGCCAGGTTGCCTGCTTCGACCGTATCGGCGACGCGGGCGTTCTCCTCGACCTCGGAGACTTGCCTCATCCCGGACGCGAGCGTGGAGATTTCCGGAAACGACATGAGATATCGCAGACCTGCTTCAGCGTTGCTCACCGGCTTGCCGTCAAGAACGAACGACACGTTCTTCGCCTGCGTCACCAGACCGCCTGCCAGCGGCCGCATGATAACCACACCCACGCCCAATTCACCTGCTACGGGCAGCACGGATTCCACTTGCCGTTCTGCCAAGCTTACCGGTATGGTCAGACTCACGAACTCGCCGGTCCGCATGAGCTCGATAACGTTTTCCGCTTTATCATGCGACGTAAACCCCAGATGGCCGATAAGCCCCTCGCTCTGTGCTTTTTTCATACCCTCGAGGGTACCGCCTTTAATGCCGCCCTTCTCGCGGAACTCGTCACGCATCAATCCCCACATCTGAAAGAAGTCCACCCTGTCCGTCTGGAGTTTCTTGAGCGACTTCTCCAGCGACGCCCTCATCAGGTCCGCGGTGGGGCACGCACGCACCGTGCATTTCGTGGAGACCATCACCTTGTCGCGCTGCCCTTTGAGCGCCTCGCCGAGGATGATCTCGCTCCGCTCGTTGCCGTATCCCGGGGAGGTCTCGAAATAGTTCACACCGAGTTCGACCGCCCGTCTCACCGCGCGTATTCCTTCATCCTCGCCGAACTCGTGGTACCGCATACATCCGAAGCTCAATACGGAAACATCTATCCCTGTCTTACCCAACTTTCGGTATTTCACGTTTGATTAAGTAGCTCCTTTCTCGCGCGCGTCCTCGGATCCGGCTGAACACACGCTGTTGGTCCTCGTCCGCCTGTCTGTATATCACCGTACCACGCCCATCGGTGCTCAGTCAAATTGCGTTTCCACGGTTGCCGTCATACATGCAGCTCGACCACGTCACCATCGTGCAGGACATAGTCGCCGCTGACAAGCTGCCCGTCGAACTTCGCGCTGCCCCACACCCGGGCGTGCTTGAAGTTCTTGGCAAAATCTTTATGAACCAGCCCGGCAAAATCGAGCGTCGTGGTGCCTTCTTTTACCGCATACGGCGTGCCAAAGTCGGCACGTTTGCCCGCCGGCTTCGTATAGATCCGCACCACATCAAGCAGTTTGAAGACGACGGCGCGGAGGTCGTCGAGACCTGCTCCCGTTCTCGCCGATACTGCGGTTATCGGCAGCTTCACCTTCACCAGTTGAGGCAGAAGTTCGAGCGCGTCCCGGGCGCCGTCAATATCCACCTTGTTCGCGACGATATGGGTCGAGCACGCCTTGTACAGAAAGCTACTCGCCGTTCGATCCGCTTCCACGTCACATACCGTGATGCGAGCGTCCTCAAGAAGCGTCACCGTCCGTTCGATCTGGATATCAGGGTCCGGAGCAGCTAAATCAATAACCAACAGGAGGGCGTCCGCAGCACGAATGCACTCAAACACCCATTTCTCCATGTGGGCGTCGCTGACCGCCGGCAGATCGACAAGCTGGACGAACACGTTCTCGTACTGCATCATCCCCGGCACGGGACGGAGGGTCGTAAAGGGGTACGGCGCAACCTCCGGCGTGGCTTCCGTCAGTGCGCTCAACAGGTGTGATTTTCCGGTGTTCGGTGGACCTACCAGCGCTACCTGACCGGCTCCTTCCTTGCGGACAATATGGGAAGCACGCTTGCGTTTCGGGGCCGCTTGTCCAGACTCAATCCGCGCTTTGAGCTGCGAGATGCGCCGTTTCAGATCCCCCTGCATGTGGTCTGTGCCCTTATGCTTGGGGATAACGCGGAGCATCTCCTGAAGGCAGCGGAGCTTCTCTTCGGGATCCTTTGCTTCCCTGTATAGACGTTCAGCTTCGAGATATTCAGGGGTGAGATTAGCCGGCATCGTTTCGGATTCTAGTCACGATTCCTTGCGGCACCAACACATACCGAGCGTAAAGTAGCACATCTACTGTCTAATTAGCAAGAGCGCAGCGAAGGCCCAGAGCAAACTTCACAGCGGCTTTTGCCCGGCTCACAGGCAACGCTTCGGTACTCACTTCATAGCCCAGCCTGACAGGTTGCCCTCGAGGGTGAGGGCGCCGAAACTCCTTGACTGGTTCCACAAAAGCAGGTATAATTGCTCTGAGATCAGGGCAGATCTGGGCGCGAGTTGGTCTCACCGGAGGTTCTACCAACCTGGTGCGGTTGGAGGAGGTGGTGAGCGGTGGCCGACATCCTCAGCCAGGACGAAGTTGACCTGCTTTTGAGTGCGGTATCTGAAGGCGAGGTCGGCACAGCGGCTATCGGGCAGAAAGAGGTAAAGCACAAGACATCGGTATACGATTTTCGCAGACCGAACCGAGTATCAAAAGAACAGTACAGAGGGTTGCAAGGTCTGTTTGAGGCATTCGGACGAGAGTTCGGTATAGCGCTTCCAGGATACCTCAGAACCGTCACCCGCGTAGACCTTACGGCGATAGACCAGCTCACCTACGACGAATTCATGCTCTCAATCTCACGTCCGACGTCGCTCACGGTGGTCTCGATGGAACCGTTCGACGGTACGGGCGTCATCGAACTGAGCCCCTCGCTCGTGTTCCCTATAGTGGACAGACTGCTCGGGGGTCCCGGCGCGGTTCTGGACGAGCCGCGCAACCTCACCGAGATCGAGCAACGTATAGTCCAGAAAGTCATGTATTTGGCGCTCGGCTGCTGGGAACGCTCATGGAGCCACGTCGCCCAGTTGAAGTTTAAGATTGTTGCACAGGAAAGCGACCCCTTGCTCTGTCAGATTGTCCCGGGCAGCGAGATGGTGATTCTGGTCGCGTTTGAAGTTCACCTCGGCGAAATCGCCGGTACCATGAATATATGTATACCGCTGGTCAACATCGGGCCGCTGCTGGAAAAACTGAGCGCCCAATTGAGTTACTCCAGCAGGTTGTCAAAAGATGCTGCGGTGAAAACTCGGGCACTCGTCGAACAAGTGCTTCGCCGCGCCACACTGCCCGTCACCGCATACCTGGGAGGCTCACGATTGTCGGTCCGACAGTTGCTGAGCTTACAGGAAGGCGACATACTGCAGCTTGACAACCTCGTATCGGGTCACGCTACAGTCAACGTGGGAAACGGAAAGAAGTTTTACGCGAAACCCGGCAGAGTCGGGGACAAGAGCGCCGTCCAGGTCATGAGTTGTATCCAGTAAAGGCGCGTTGGCCGGTCGAAGCCCCGACTCTGGCCAGGAGAACAGTTATGGTGGACGAAAAGTTAGCCAACGAGTTCCTCGCAATAACATCGCCCCTGATAGATGCGGCATTTGACACTCTCTCGCTCCTGGTGGATCGTGAGTTCAAGACCGCGTCGGGGAAGGTCTCAAGCCCGTCGAACGATGAGATTGACAAGCTGGTTTCAGACCATGCAATAGCGGTCCGCGTTCCCCTAAGCCAAGAGGCGATTCAGGCGGAGCTTTGCATTCTTATGAGTACGACCGTGGCAACGACTATCGCCGACCTGGTGGGCGGGGGCGAAGGAAACGCCGGCGAGGAATTGACCGAAGAGTCGGAGAAGACACTCCAGACAAGCCTTGATCAAATGATCGCCGCTGCAGAGACCGGGCTCAAGAACGCGGTAGGCGAGGCCTTCTCGCTCGGGGCGCCCACTCTGGTCAACCTCACGGACGATAGCGATGCGTTGAGTAGTCTAAAAGCTGGTGCTGTTACCTCTGCGGAGTTTACGATAAGCTGCGACACGGTGCTTGACTCGCAGCTGCTGGTGATGATGCCGGCTGATACGTTAGCCAACCTGTCCACGGAGACGGTACCGGGTGATGCGGAGGTTACTCCTGAAGAGAGCCGACCCGCAACGGCGCCAAAACCCGCACCAACCCGCGGCGTAGCGTCGGATATCGAGAACATCGACCTCATATTGGACGTTCAACTATCGGTAGTCGCGCGACTCGGTCAGGTCGAGATGCCTATCAGCGAGGTGCTTGCCCTCGGGCCTGGGGCAATCATCGAGGTCGGACGTTCCGTGGAAGAACCGGTGGAGCTGTTTGTCAACGAAAAGCTTATTGCCCGCGGCGAAGTGGTCGTCGTTGACGAGAAATTCGGGTTGAGAATCACCGAGATCGTCAGCCCATCGGATCGTGTTAAGAGTCTCAGGTAAGGCGTGCACCGGGCGGGACGCCGAATTCTCTGTCACTGCCAGGCTCACAATGGGGGCGGAGCTTGAAAAACGTACAATCCACCGAACGAGCACGCGCAGTACGTCAGGCGTATCAACGTCCGCATGATCGTGCTGCGAATGACTACAACAGGGACAACACTGAAACCGAAGGGGAAGACAGGCTCTGGCAGCGGTACAGGGAGACTGGCGACCAACAAGCAAAAGACGCGCTCGTGCTCAAGTACCTGTCCCTTGCGAAGTACATGGCGGATAGAATGGTCATCTATCTGCCGTCGAACATCGATCGCCGCGATGTCGCGAGCTGGGCCGTCGTCGGACTGCTCGAAGCCGTCGAAAACTATGACCCTGCGCAAAATGTCAGCTTCGGCACGTTCGCCTTCTATCGTATCAAGGGCGAGATACAGGACGGCATCCGGAGCCTCGATTGGCTCCCGCGGCCGCAGCGCGAGCGAGTCAAACGGATATACGCAGCCACCGACAAGCTCCGCGCCTCTCTTGGCAGAGAGCCGAACCCGGATGAAGTGGCGGACGAGGCGAACATGCCTGTGGAAGATGTTCTCGAGAGCCTGTCCAAATCGACCGGTGCGGAACTGTTGTCGCTTGACCAACCGCTGGGCAATGCTCAGCGGTCGTCCGACGACCAGGAGCTCACTCTTGAAGGTATTGTGCAGGATCCCGGCGAGTCGCCCCGTGAGATTGCAGAAAGGACGAGCGCGCTTGAGGTGCTCGCCAGAGAGATCCCAAAACTGAACGAGAATCAGCAGAAAGTGATATACCTCTACTACAACGAGGGGTTGACCCTTAAAGAGGTCGCCAAAGTTCTCGACGTAACCGAAGGAAGAGTCTGCCAGATTCATAAGGAAGCTATCATCAAGCTCCGCGCGAAAATGAGCGCGTGGAATCCGGGGTGAGAAAATCCGATGGCACCGCAACCGATTGATGCTCAGTCGATGCTCGCACGGATGGCTGTCGCCGACCGCGCCCAGCACATAGCCGAACGTCAACCGGTCGTCCAGCAGGAACGGCTGGCGGTCCAGGCGCCCGCAGAGAGCGCCCACAGGGAAACACAGGTGCAACAACCGGAGGAGACCGAACAGGAGCGGGTGCGGGATAAACAGCGGCGAAAGGAACCTTTCTCAGGGAAGAAACGCCGCAAAAAACGGGGCGGTAAAGGACGTACCGCGGACGAACAGCCGGGTCAAGCCGGTCCGTCGACCTACAGTCCACATGCAGAAAAGGATACGGCCGGCGGACATGAGGGGACGGTACTCGATGTGAAGGCGTGAGCGCGTACCAACCGGAAGGGTTCAACTACCGAGGAAAGTCATATGAGCGATTGGCTCCCTATCATAATTGGTGGTAGCCTTGCAGGCGCGGGCGTGATCTACCTTGTCGCGCGCGCGATTACGCGCGGATTGCGCGAACAATCCGGACGGGAGCGCCCTGAACGTGTTGACAAAGCGGCGTCGGTTCTCGACGCAATGGTGAGCTTGCTCGAACAGCAGCGGACTCTGAGCAATAAGATTACCGACACTCTTGAGAAAAAGACCCGGGAACTCAAGGAGCTTATCGAGCAAGCAGAACAAACGATAGCCAGCCTCGCCGCACGGGTATCTACCTTCACCCCGCCTCAAGCCGAGAGCGAACCCGAGGAGACGGATGAGGCCGACGCGCCCGAGGTGGGGACGGGTCGAGCCGAACGTGCCGCGCTTTTCGGGAGCGTAACGACCGTTCCGCCGGCAAGGACGCCGTTACCGGGATCGAGGCTGTCTTCAGAAGAGAAACAGCGTCTCATATATGAGTACGCCGACGCCGGTATGGACATACACGAAATAGCCCGCGAGATGAAGATCGGTAAAGGCGAGGTAAAGCTTGTCTTGAGCCTCCGACAAGGAGCATAACCGTTGCACGACGTCGGGGGAACCGAGCCTGTATCCGCTCTTTTCGGCTTTGAGCGGCAGGCATACGCCATACTCCAGAACATCAAGCCCGGTAAGGTCGTGTCCGGCACCATAGTCAAGCAGACGCAGCAAGGATACCTTGTCAACATCGCCGGCAAACAGTTCCTGCTGAAGACATCCGCCGCGCTGAAGACCGGACAGGAAGTGCGAGCCGAATTCGTCCATCACGACGGATCATGGCAGCTCCGAGCGGCGAATGCCGAGGTTCGACCTCAGGCCACCCTTGCTGCCGGCAATGCAAGCCTCGACAAGCAGGCCGCAGCGCTGCTGGCGCGGCTCGGTCTCGACGCAAGTTCCGAGAACTCCCTTGCAGCAAGAGCGGCGATCCAGGCGGGACTTCCCGCATCGCGAGCACTGCTGGAAAGCCTTGCATTGCTTCTGTCGGGGAAAACGTCGCTGCAACCCGCTCTCGTGCATCTGACCCAGCTGCTGCGCAACGCCCTGCCACGCTTCACCGATCCGGACCTAACCAGCCAGCTCAGAGCACTACTTGCCGCACTCGAGTCTCCCCTGGCTACGCCGCAGGAATCGGATCTGGCAACAAGACTACAATCATTCCTGGCTGACTCAGGTATCCTCTTGGAAAGTAAACTGAAGGGCCTGCTCCAAGCGGGGTCAGGCGCAGACGCCCGTCAAGCCATTAACGACGATCTCAAGTTCGCCCTCCTCAAGTTGCGGTCGCTCATTGACACTAGGGCTCAAGAATTGCGGTTACTGCTCGGCGGCAATGTACTCAGAGATTTGGAGCTTTCCCTCTCGAACGCCCTCAAGCTCGTCCGGGGACAGCAGGTTCTGCACCTCCTGCATGCAGGGATAAATCAACTTGCCGTGCAGATACCTTTTCTCGCTGCGTGGGGATTCGAAAACGTTCGCCTTCATTTCTCTTGCGAGCGCGAGGCATCCGGCAATCGTTCTCTGTCGTATGCAGTTGCAGTTGATATGATCACGACGAACCTCGGTCGGCTGAGGGTGATGCTGCGATGGTATCGGACGACATTGTACTGCCATTTCATAGCCGAACGAGAACCGGTCGCAAAGCTCGTGCGAGCGGAGTTGCCCGAACTCAAAGAGCGGCTTGAAGCGGGTCACTTTGCTGTCGGCGGTATCACGTGCAGCGTAGCGGCGTTAGAGGACACACCCGCATACGACACGTCATGGCCTTTTGTGAGAACCGTTGATGTGAAAGGGTAACGCAAGGTGAAGAAAGGTAAGAAAAAACGTCCTCCACGAGCCGTAGCGTTGCGGTACGAACATCAGAAAGACGACGCTCCCCGCGTAGTCGCCAAAGGTCGCGGTGAGATCGCCGAGAAGATCATCGAGATTGCCAGAGACCACGGGATCACGATATACGAAGATGACGAACTGGTTGAAGTCCTGTCGAGACTCGACCTTGACCAGATGATACCGCCTGAATTGTATCAGGCGATTGCGGAAGTGCTGGCGTTCGTATACCGACTGAACGGACGCGCACCGTCACTCTTAACGCAGTAGAAGGCCGGGAGGTTCTCAGAAGCTGTATCCGCAGGATGCGCTTTACGTTACATCCTCAACGGGAATCATGAACGCCTTGATGCCCTCGCCGGACATTGACTCGCGCATCTCCCGTACCGCTTCGACCAACGCTCTCGCCGTGTCGTCGGTCGTTGCGGTGGCGATGGCGGAATTGCGGGCCGGCCAGACGTGCGTATCGAGGTGGGGTCCGCTGGATTTGCCCACCCCGGTCACGTGTTCCCATCTGGTGTATGTCTCGATACCGTGCCGTCCGAGCATCTCCATGATCTCCTCGTTGATCGCCACATTATATATAATGAACACCATTTTCATTCCGGAACTCCTTTGATCCGACGCGATATAATGGAATACATCACCGGCACGAGTACCAGCGTGACGACGGTTGCCACGAGAAGCCCGCCGATTACCGTGATACCGAACGGTTGCCACAGCTCGGAACCTTCTCCGGTGTTCAACACCAGCGGTACCATGGCGAATATCGTAGTCAACGCCGTCATAAGCACCGGACGTAGACGTCGCGTGCCGGCCGTCACTATCGCTTCGGTCAGACCAAGACCACGTTGCCGAAGGATGTTTGTGTAATCGACGAGCACGATCGCGTTATTCACCACCACGCCGACAAGGAGCACTAACCCTATAAGTGCCACCATGCTTATCGAGCTGTCCGTGGCAGCCAGAAACCAAATAGCTCCGGTAAACGCAAACGGCACCGAGAACATTATCACAAAAGGAGTCTTCAGCGATTCGAACTGGGAGGCCATCACCATGTAGACAAGGAGTATCCCTACAATAAGCATCAACCGCAGTTGCGCGAAAGCTTTCCGCTGCTCTTCCACCTGGCCACCGAACCTCACCTCAATGCCCGTAGGAACATCCAGCTTGCGCACCTCACGTTCGACATCGGCCCTCACCTCACCAAGTGACCGACCGAGCGTGTCCGCCTCGACCTTGATTAGCCGCTCCCTGTCTTTCCTGTCGATCCATGTCGGCCCCTGGGCTAACTTTACCTCCGCAATGTTGCGCACCTTGATCAACTTTCCTGTCAGCGACGGCACGGTAACGTCGCCGATCTCGTCCAGGGTAGACCTCTCCGGCCGGCTCAGCCGTAAGTACACATCGAAATCGTCACCTGCATCACGATATTTTGTCGCCTCGTATCCGTAATAATTCGCCCGTAATGTGGACGCAACCGTCGCCGTCGATACACCGAGCTGAGCGGCTTTCTCACGGTCCACGTCGACCCACACCTCGGTACGCGGCAACTTCTCGCTCGTCGTCACGTCGACCGCGCCGGGTATTCCCATCACCGCCGTTTGCAGCCGATTTGCAAGCGCACTCACCTGTTCCAGATCGTGCCCCTGAATCTCGACCACCAACGGTTTCGTCCCGCCAAGCAAGACCGCACGCAGTGGTGAGCCGACGTTGACGTCGAGTTTCTGTATACCGGCTATTTTGCTGACCTCGCTTCGAATAACGTCGGCGATCTCTTTCGCCGAGCGTCGCCGCTTGCCCTTTGGGACCAGGCTCACACCGCATTCCGCCACATTGGCGCCCTCCGCCATGCCGAGTGCTACCCCTATTTGTTCCTCACTCTCCCCGACAAAAGCGTAGTAGTCTCTCGTCTCTTTCGGGAAAAGCGTCGGGTACAAGTCGGCAAGCTGAACAGCAACCTCAGCGGTACGCTCCACGCGCGTGCTTTCTTCTAACTCAACCACCACGCTCAGCTCGCCCGTATCCATCTCGGGAAACAGCTCGGTGCCAACAAACTGCGCCATCACGAGTGTGAGCGCGAACACCGCTCCAAACGCCGTCAGGAATGCTGCACGGTGCCTCAGAGCCGATTGCAGCAACCCGGTGTACCGGCGTTCGAGGCCACCGTACCATCGATCATTCCCCACAGCGAGCGTTTCCCGCTTGATGAACCGCGCACCAAGCATCGGCGTCATGGTCAGCGCGGCAAACAGAGACGCTCCCAACGTGATAGCGATAATGGCACCAAGTTGCTTGAATACCACCCCGGTCAAACCCGTCAAGAAAATTAATGGGGCGAAAACCACAATTGTCGTAAGCGTCGACGCGATAATCGCCGTCCCCACTTCGGCTGCACCGAAAACCGCCGCCTCACTCGATCTCTCACCGTCCTCGATGTGCCGCGTGATGTTCTCGAGGACCACGATTGCATTGTCCACCACCATCCCGAGGCACACCGACATGCTCATCAGAGAAACAATGTTGATGGTATAGCCCTGCACGTAAAGGAAGGTAATTGTCGCGATCAAAGACAGCGGTATCACGCTGGCGATGACAAGCGTCGGAGCCAATCTGCGCAAGAACAAAAACGTGACAACCATCACCAGCAAAGCCGCTACTATCAGCGTGCGCCCGAGATTGCGAATCGACATGAGAATTATCTCGGAACTGTCCATAGGGATTGAAATGGTGACGTCGGGCGGCAACGTTTTCTGCAACTCGTTAAGGCGGTCTCTGATCCCCCGGGCAACCGCAACGGTATTGGCGCCTGACTGCTTCTGAACGAGCATCACGACCGCTTCTTTACCGTTGGCCCAGCCGTACATTCGCGGCTCTTCGAAACTGTCCTCAACCGAGGCCACGTCGCGCAGATAGATAGGTCTGCCGCCTCTGTTAGCCACGATAACGCTGCGAATCTCAGCGACAGATGTGAATCTGCCGGGCACCCGGAGATGGTACTCCCGCTGCCCCATCTTGACGCTTCCGGCAGGCAAGTCGAGGTTCTCCGACGCAAGCGCCTGAATGATCTGGTTCAGAGGAAGGCCGAACGCCTCGAGTCGCTGCTTATCGAACTGGACGTTTATCTGGCGGCGCAATCCGCCGAACGGGATGATCGCCCCAACACCTTCAACACGCAGCAAGGGATCGACCACGTCCCTGTCGACAATTTGGTAGAGTTGCTTGTAGCTCTCGGTGGCGCCGACTGCAAGGAACATCAGCGGCGCCATCGCGCTCGTAAACTTGAACAGGAATGGTTCGCGCGCGTCAGGTGCGTGCTCAGCAAGCTCGGTCTTGACGAGCTCTATCCTGTCGCGAATATCGTTCGACGCAACGTCAAGGTCGGTACCCCACGCGAACTGACAGGTGAGCGCTGCAACGTTGTCCTTAGCGACAGATACCAGATGTTCGAGATTGTTCACCGTGCTAAGCGCGTTCTCAAGGTACTCGACCACGTCGCTCTCAACATCGCTCGCGCTTGCACCTGGATACGGAACCAGCACGCTGATACCGGGAGGCGTGATCTCAGGAAGAAGGTCAATCCCAACTCCCGTGAGTGCGACCAGCCCGAAAACGACTAGGGCGGCGAATATCATGAGAACGGTTATCGAACGTTTTACGGCGAACTCTGGAAGATTCACGCCTTTTCCCCCGACTCCGTCACGACGGTCACACGTTTGCCGGTCTGAAGCAGCGCCGACCCTGACGTTACCACCTGGTCACCGACCGACAGTCCTTCCTCAACCGCGACCCAGTTGCCTTCCCGCAGCCCCAGCGTCACATTCACCTTCTGCGCTTTTCCGTCGACCACTGCGAACGCATAATATACTCCCGTCGCGGGAAGCCTGTTGAGAGCCTCCATAGGGACGCCCAGTTTCCGTTCCTGGCGGACCTCCAGACGTACACGCGCGAACATGCCCGGCTTCAGTCTCTTATCCGGATTGGGAATCTCGATCTCGATGTGGAAGGTTCTTGTCATCGGATCGATCGACGGGTTGACCCGTGTCACACTTCCACGAAACTCTTCTCCGGGATACACGTCAACTGATACGAATGCCGGCGTTCCAACTCTCGTGTATGCAAACTCGGTCTCCGGAATATCCGCTTCCACCTTGATCCGGCTGATGTCAACAGCACGAAACAGAACCCTGCTCGGCCCGACCATCTCGCCGACATTCGCGTACTTGCCGACGATAACACCGTCAAACGGCGCCCGGACGACCGAGTCGGCAAGCTTCGTTTTCGCTACTTCCAACGCTGCTCGGGCCTGGTCCACTTGTGCTCGCACGACGTTTATGTCCTCTTCACGCGGCCCCCGTACCGCCTTCTCGTACGTTTCCTTGGCCGTCTTGTACTGCGCCTCGGCAGCGTCAAACCGCGCCTTCGGAATCGACTGCGTTTTCCACAGATCCTTCATGCGATTGTATTCCATCTCCGCCAATTCGAACGCGGCTCTCGCAGTGGCGATATCCTCTTTTCTCGTGCCTGCCAGCACGTTTGCAAGTGCAGCCTCCGCCGCCTTAACGGCAGCCTCCGCCTGGTTCATCCCGTCACGGAAATCTTCTTGTTCAAGTTTCAAGAGCGGATCGCCCCTTTTCACCTCGTCGCTTTCCTCGACATATATCTCCGCCGCCCTGCCTGCCACCTTGCTTCCTATATGACTCTCGTGCAGCGCGAACAGCGTCCCGACTGTCCTTACGTTGTAGGAGAACAGCCGTTCCTCCACCGTGACAACGGTCACCGGAATCGCGGAAGTCTCGTCGTCGCTGCGCGCCTCGCCGGAACGCTCGGTACAGGCTCCACCCGCAAGCAAAGAGCCTATTAAAACAACCAGAGTCACTGCATTCGACGTCTTCATCTCAGCATAATCCTCTCACGCTACGTGGTGCATACGAGGAGCACGTCCAAGCTCGATCACGGGGCACGTTGCCTGCCCTCACGGTTGACGATGTTCACGACCGTCCCGCATGTCCTCTTGATACGCTTCTTCCTTATGGTCCACCTATCCCCATCGCTTTATCGAGCCGGGCTACGGCAACGTCATAGTCGAATAACGCCTGATACCTGTTCGCCTCGGCGCTTGCCAGAGCGGTTTCAGCTTCCAACACATCGGTGTTCGTACCGACGCCTTCCCGGTAACGTTCTTTTGTTGTCCGATAGGATTCCTGAGCGCTCACCACTGCTTTCTGCGAAACGGCGACGTTTTTCTCCGCCTCGTCCATTTTCAGAAAGGCCTGGCGTACCTCCAGAGCGACAGCATTCTGCAGTTTCTCAAGATTGAGTTTCGCCTGTTCCATTTTGGCACGCGCCTGCATCACCCGCGCCCGTCGCCCGCCCCAGTCCCATAGATTCATTGAGCCGGACACGCCGACCGTCCAATGCCATCCCTCATCCAGGATCTCCAGTTGCGTGCCTTTTTCCCAGTCGTACATGCCCTGTGCTGCAACCGTCGGGAGGTACTCCGCCCGCGAGAGGCTGACACCTCGTTCCGCTATCACAAGCGCTGCCTCCAACGCCCGTAGTTCGGGACGTTGCTCGAGAGCAACTGCTGTGGCTTCCTCGAGCGTTATCACCCTCGGCTCGTACTCCAGAACATCCTTCACCGTCACCGGCACCTCAAGAGGCCTGTCCAGAAGGTTATTGAACGCGCTCTTGGCAAGATCAACGGCGTTACGGGCGCTGTTGAATCGCTGTTCCGCGTCGGCGCGTTGTACCTCCGTGCGGAGCAAGTCCACTCGAGCCACCAAACCCGTTTCCATGAACCGCTCGATGTCGCGCAGATGCGCATCGAGCAACCGCAGGCTCTGCTCCGCCACCTCCGCGAACTTCTGAGCGACAAGTATCGAATAGTACGCTTGTTTGACGCGGAACACCAGATCGTTCCGTACCGCCTCCCGCTGCTCTGCACTCAAACGCACACCTTCTCTGGCCATCAAGTAGGTGTTGGTCAATCTACCGCCCGTGAACAGCGGCTGCTGGCCGACGAACCCCGCCTGATAGCTCTCCGTCGGCAGAAAGCTCACCTCACCGAACATCGGCACCTCAAAACTCGGCGGCTCATCAATCCGTCGATACGTCGCCATTGCCTCGAACGCCGGGAAAAACGCTGCCCGCGCCTCAGCAAGGGCCCGCTCCGACTCGATGACACGCTGCTGCGCGATCAAGACATCCTGATTTCGCTCCAGCGCTATCCGGACCGATTCCTCCAATGTCAACAACCCTTCAGACAGAACCTCATCTGCTCGCACCTGCTGCACGCCGAGTCCGGCAAGGAAACACCCCACTACAAATGCGAATACCGTGAGACTTCTCGTCCTCATTACCGTCCCTCACAACCACGTCGAGCTACGATCTTGCCCCGACGTCGCGGTGTGTGCCTCACATACGGCATGCTCTTCTTACGCTCCGTTGAACAACCTACGCGGCTGCGGGTAATCCGGTGTGAACAACGCCGCCAAACTGCCTGCATCCTGCGTCATACCAGCGATTTCTCCGCGATGAGGCTGCCCGACGAAGATGGCGATTGTATGATCCCCACGTGGGGAAATATTCATCCACCGAATAATCAAGCTTCGAAGTATATCATAGCAGTCCACGCCTTCCGGAGTCAAGTGGCGGCAATTGGTTGCGTGACACCTCTTGTATGACTCGTATCGACTGGTCCCCGCCGACATCGACGGGAGGTGCCGCAAGAGGCACTGATCAACACAAGCGGAGCAAGGGACGGGCCGAAACGGGAGTTGTCCCGTCTTACTGCACGGTCTCTCGGAAAACTCCACGCCGAACGCGTGGCGTGCAACCTGAATAGATACGCACGACACAAACCGAGACACCCTCTTTCGCCCGCAATAGCCGCCGCCGGAGAACGAACCGGCAATCACCCTGCTCGACCACGCAGGCAGAGCGCGACTTGTCAACGCTGCGGCGAGCCCGGTCCAGCGACCTTTTGCCGCAGGCGCGTTGCACTATACCCGGCACAAGTACCTTCCCCTCATTCTCGTGAAACACCCACAGAGAAACCGCTACATCGCTTCGTACCCTCAGACGCTCGCGTCTCGCTGACAGTTTTGGCCGATTCACAGAGGAACGCAAAGCGGAATGTTTCGCTGGCGTTCCACGCGATAAGTTCCAGCAGCACCAGCCCTTAGCTGCGTCTTGCTAAGCCATTGATACGATTACAATGAAAACAGCGAAAACTATAACGCGCACTCAGAGGGGCGAAATTTCCTCCAAATGGTTTGCAGCACTAACGTTGCGTATCCAATGAGGCAAGATCATGCGTTTTCCCGGCCCTTCAAGCCAATCGAGGGCCGTCTCGCACCCATCAGCTCGGTTGACATGCGTATGGCTGTCGACTATAATGGCAGCGCAGTCTTCGATACTATCAAAGGAGAGCTACCAAAGCACCTAGGATGTGGGCGAGACCTCTGAGGAGCGACAATCGGATGCGAACAAGGCGAACGGTCGGTATCTGCGTGGCATTTCTGTTATCTGGTATCCTTACCAGCCCCGCGGCGGTGGCGTGGGGACCTGACGCGAGCAGAGCAATATGTTTGTGCGCGCTCCAAGTTGTTCAGCGTGATGTGGAAAAGGCCTTTCAAGGCAGAGAGAGCGACCTGACCGCCGGCGCCGCGATCTCGGATGCCGAGATGACCCGCTACGCCGTGCAAACGGAACACATCGAGCCGTTCCAGCCCGTCATAGGACAAATAGCGTTGCTGCGACGGGCGCACGAATCGGGTATGACCGACTACCTTGCGTATCGGTTTGGTGTGGTCGCAAAGATGACCGCCAACGTTCTCCAACCGTTCGGCATTCCTGATGATGAACGGGAACGACGGTTCAAAGAAAGGTTGGACGCCGATATCGAGAAACACATTGACGACCTGAAACCGAGATATCGACAGAACAAGCGCGAGTTTCTGTATTATCCGGCATCATATTTCCGAGAGCGTATGAGATTTCTCGACGACGCGGAATATTTTATCAGACAGGAGTACGCCAGCGGCGATGAGTATGGCGACGATACGCGCCGGGCGGTTGCAAGATATTTTGAGGAGGCCGTACATGCCATTGCTGATGTCTGGTACACAGCGCTAAGCGAGCGGCAGTATTTTGGCGAGACGCCGCCGTCGGCACGGGAGCTGACCCAATACTATGCGGAACAGGTCGCATACCTCCTGAAAAAGTCGCGTCCCGAGAAGGCGGAGGAGGCGTACGAAATATTCGCGGCAACGAATCCTGGTTTGGCCGAACCCTATAAGACGCTGGGCGACGCGTATTACCAGGCTGGAAATTACGAGCGGGCTATGGAGGAGTATCGGCGCGGGCTCAGCATGAAGGGGAGCTGGCCGGCGGTGGAGCAGAAGATAATCGACCATTACACGAAAACGGCCGAGAATCTGCTTGCACAGGATACCCGCGAGGGATTTCAGAATGCGCTCCAGTCGTACGAGAAGGCGCTTGAAGTTTCCCCGGGCAACCCGGCGGCTATACGCGGGCGCGAGAGAGCGAGGTCCGAGCTCGAGGCGCTGGAAGCCCGACTTGATCGTGACCGCAAGTTGCTTGCGGCTGCAAATCGGCTGTTCGAGGATGCCGGTCAGGCGGAGTCCGCAAAAGACCTCGCGAAAGCTATAGACCTCTATGAAAAAGCTGCCGCTCTGTACACGCTCGTCAGCAGCGAGTTCGAGGAGCAGCGTCTGGAAGCCCAGGCCGGAAGCGAGGATGCCGCCAGACAAATAAAGGCTATCTTGTCGAATGCGATAAGTCAGGCCAAGGATCTGATAAGTCAGGCGTCCGACCGCGAAGATCAAGGGGCGTTTCAGGAAGCGATAGCCCTTTACGAGAGAGTACCCAACGCGGTTGCCATGATACCGCAGAAGTACACCAACGAGCACGCGGAGGCACAGCGGCTTATCCAGAATGCAGCCACCAGGAAGCAGGCCGCACAAACCCAGCTCGAAAGCCAGCAGACGCAGCCGGGACAGCCGCAGAGATAAGTAGCGTTGCGGCGCTGAGCACCGCTTCCGCAAATTCATCTCGCCACGTTTCACGAGCCAGAGCTGCGTCATTACGACCGCGCACGGTAAGAGATCACAGGAGCAGCAGTGACGGCCCTGGCCCACCGGGCCCAATCACCCCAATCCCAACATAAAGCCCGGTCTGCACAACCACTGGCAGATATGTGATATGAGACGTGAATCTTCGGATTCTCTTGACATCGGCCAGGCACGCGGGCTACACTCGGATCATCAGCGCACAACACCGCTGCAATGAACGCTGTCGGGAGAAATCGCCGCGCACAATCAGCGACTATCACGCGAACTGGCGTGCTGAAGTTTGCGTTTTCTTCGGAAGGTGTTCTGCACTACAGGCTATGCAGGCGGAAAACAGAATACGCGAACCAAGGGGGAGGATAAGTTTATGAAAAGGCTACTGAGAACGGGTCTGATCGCGGCGTTCATGCTTGTTCCGGCTTTCGCACAGAGCCACGGACAACCGGTGGGCGGCTATGGTACGGTGCAGACGCGCGGTTCCGGTACCGACGAGATCACGCTGCTCAAGGTCGGCGGAACGCGCTACCAGATGGGGTACTGGTACGGCTGTCTCCT
>Ga0180433_10002262_pt1 | contig 30085 bp, 24 predicted proteins | sample SS_ome_8_FD_132980 | JGI IMG/M metagenome (GOLD analysis project Ga0180433, IMG submission 132980) | Hypersaline lake sediment archaeal communities from the Salton Sea, California, USA - SS_1_D_1 metaG | ecosystem: Environmental > Aquatic > Non-marine Saline and Alkaline > Hypersaline >... | reverse complement strand
GTAGGGTACAGTGCGAAAACAGTCGTATACCCATGTCAACATGACATAAAGGGCGGATTCGACCGCAATCTGTGGATCGCATGTGTACCACTTCGCTATGAAATCCTTCGTGTTGTTGAATAGATCAGCGATATTCCTATACCCTGCCGCTTCGCTTGGTAGTAACACTACGTTATCATTTACCAAGTCAATCGGTGGCGGGACGAAAACGATCGGCCTCCCCGGATCCAGCCCCTCGGGGACCCGGATCCGGCTCGCTCTGACGTCGACCTCCTCCTCCCCGATCTCGTCGTAGTACTTCAAATCGTCGAACGTCTGGTCGTAGACCGCGAACCTGAGCCTGCGGGGCGTCTCCACCACCTCCGCTATCCGGTCCCCAATCAACTTGAGGAAGGGGACCTGTATCCTCACCGGGCTGGGCTCGTCAGCCAAGGCGCGACTCCTCCAGTTTTTATAGCGTTATATAGAAAAGAAAAAAATATAAAAGCGAAGATGAGAAGCAGGTAATGGCGACAAGCCGGCGTCCACGACGCCTTGCCCCCCGGTGAGGGCCGGGGGGTTCCTTCCCCCGTCATGGTGGGCCACCTCCTGCGGTGGCCTCATCCTCTTCTGCCTGCGTGTTTTCGAGTGCCTCGAGGAGGAGTAGGGCTCGGGCTACGGGACTCAGGCGTCGAAAGAGCTTAAGGTCCACCCCTGCACGTGCGGCCGCTTGGGGCTCAGCCTCGACGAGGACCTGCCTCATCGACCTCATCCCGGAGCCTCCTCACGCGGGCCAGTTGGCTCAAAGATCACTCGACCCGCCTCAGCCGAGACGGAGAATAGATCTCCAGCTCTTAACCCCAGCCGTTCCCGCATAAACTTCGGAATCGTAACGACGAGGGAAGGCGACTCCTTACGCCCGATCTCATAACTTCTCACAACGGCCTCGATTTGTGGCATGTTGTATACGACATATTTCAACATAAAACGCAACCAGGTTGTGTCCGGAATCCGGACACGTGTTTGGATTGCCTAGGCGTCCCCCCGCCAACAAAGAAAGACAAGGAGAACGGGAAAAAGAAGCCCTCCTCGACTGTTTCGACTTCAAGGGCGAGGAGATCTCCCGCGGAGAACTTGAGAGGAGGTTGATGTACGCTGCCGGCCTTGGGTCCACGGTCGCGAACGAGAGGATCACCACCGCAGAAGAGGCGGGCTACCTCGAGAAGCGCGATCCGCACAAGAGCATGAAGGGCCACGCTGCGAGGCCAGTCGGAACCTCGGTCTTGTACGGTCTTGGCGATGTGGCTCGTCATGACTGGGCATTCCTCTTCCATACTCTCAAGCTTTCATCGAGGACGTGCACGCCGGGCACCGACCACTTGGCACGGATCTATGCGAGGTGCCTCGCGGCAGCCTTCGCTAAGCACGGCTACGGTCAGGACAAGCATGAAGGAAACCTCGAGAGGCCCGAGTTCCTTAATCCTGGTAATCGCCCTATTCCCGATCTTGCCAGCATAGAGTATTGTGAAGTCGTTCATGAGCTCGAGGAGCTCTCGGCGATCGATCCCGATACCGGGAAGATCCTGCAGAAGGCGAAGGAGTTCGAGGATATACTGAAACAGCCCCTCGAGGACGACCCTAGGATCTGCAGACTACGGTACACTGACGGGCACTTCGAGCGGGAGGATAGCTCCCCCATCATCAGCGAATCAGGCTCTGTGATATCCTACATTTTGAATGTGAACATCGGCGAGGACTACCTCATACAAAAACTGAAAGCAATCCCTCGTCCCCCCCTTGGGGATGGACGACATCACCTCGTGAAGGGCAATGCTGTCGGGATGACCCCGTTCGTAATATCTCCTACAGACTTAACCAGCCTTCTCGAGCAGGGCGGGTAGGATCTCCTGCAGCAGTGCCAGCTTCTCCGGGGTCAGGGATGACAGCTTCATGGCGATGGCGTTCGGGTCATCGAGCTTCTCTAGCTTCTCGGCGTCCTCGGCCCTGAGCGGGTGGCTACACGTCCTGCAGAACCTATCACCGACCGCGCTCTCTTCACCGCACCTCTTGCACCTGGGCGCCGAGAGCATGCTCTCCCTTTTCGCGGGTGCCTTGCCGTGCAGGGCTCGATACTCATCGGATAGGGATTCATCGCTAACGTGTTCGTATACCTCCGGCATCCTTGAGCTCGCTGACCAGCCGAACATCTGCCGCATCAATGGCTCTCTCAGCTTCTGACACAGCTCGGTTGCTCGAAGATGTCTGAAGGAGTGCGGGTTGACCGATTTCCTGATGCCCGCCCGATTCGCGAGCTTGACTAGGATCCCCCTCAGGCCAGTGTATGATAGCTCCTTGCCCAATGTCGGGCTTGACAGTGAGCAGAATAGTTTGGCTTGCGGGTCGTTACTCCGTGGGTGTTGGTTAACCCAATCCCTGAGTGGCTGTATACTGACCTCGATGGGCACGATCCGGGTTGATTCCCTGGTTTTCTTGGTCCCATTCACGAACCTGATCTTTGCGTTCGTGACCCCGACCTCCACGTCCTGAATCCTGAGATCAGTGAGCTCGGAGGCACGGCATCCACACTCCCATAGGACGGTGACGATAGCCCGGTCCCTCGCGTTCGGCCCCGCCGCCCTGATTAGGGCCTCGATCTCGCCCGGCGTCAGGAGCTCCCCGTTTCTCTTGAGCCTCTCCTCCATTGGGGCGGGTTTCTTCTGGATCCACCGCACGACGTCGGGGTACTCGCCCTTCTCTAAGTCGTGCAGCCACTGGTATAGCCGCTTCGTGCATATGATGAACAGGTTCCTCACTCCCTCGGTCATGTCCCCCGCCTTGACCTTCTTGTCGATCGCGGCCATGACCTGGATCATGTCTTTCTTCTCAACCTCATCGAAGGGCTTGTCCAGGTGGCTTGAGAGCTTGAGGCCCATTCGCACGTAGTTCTGCCGAGTTCCCACGCTCACGCCGCGGGCCTCGTTGTACTCGTCGAACCTTCTCAGGTTCTCGAGGTGTTTCGCCTTCACCGGATCCTGTGGAGACTGCGCCAGCTTGCGCTCCAGATCCGTTTTCCGGTATGTGTCCCTTTTCGCCATCAATGGGTTGATATCGCTCGCGCCTTATAAATAAATGGTTGATATGGTACAGCTAAAAGTCAGTCTACCACGGGTAGTAGAAGGCCAGGAGGAGGTGGGTCTTGTTCGGGACCTCCAGGGGCTCCCTCCAGCTCTGCCAGCGGTCGGTGGTTCCACTGACCTCGAGATCGATAATTACTTCGGATTCCTCATGGCCGGATCTGTAGATGACGCGAGCGGTGTAGAGACCGGGAACCTCCAGTGGGAGGGGCTTGCTGATCTCCACCGAGTTCCCGGTTTTGATCGGTTCCGTGTTAAACGTCAGGTTTTTCTCCTTGGTCCCGTGAAGCAATTCCAGCGAGACCAATACTTTGCCCTCTACCAGTGTGCTAGTGCCATTATTGGTGATGTTGATTCCAAGCAGGTGCCTGCCTGGGGCTAGTACTGTGCATGGCTTGGTGCTATCGATGGTCACGACCAGTACGATTTCGCAAACTGCCGGTGCTAGACACAGCAATAAAATTAAGCCAAATGCCAGGAGCAATATTTCGGCCCTCTCGTTCTTCAAATAAGTTACTGGAATTTGACCGCAATTATAGTTATAGGAATATTGTATTTTCATGTAATTATCAAAAAAGGGGATTAATAAAAAATTGGTGTGTTGGATACTAGGGTAGTAATACAGCGTTAATAACGTGTATTATGCCATTACTAGCAGATATGTCGGTTGCAGCAATACCAGCAGTCACCAGTTCGTCTCTCGTCAGAGTCTCACCAGACAGAGTCTGATACCTCGGTGCTCCCAGAACAGATGGAGATACCCTCCTCCCAGGAATAACGTGGTATAGCAAAATATTTGTCAGGGTCTCTGTTGGTAGGGATTCAACTGCGGCGATAGCTGCGGCCTCGTCTGCAACTCCCAAAGTACTGATAAATGCGGCATCCGTTGGAGCAAATACTGTCAACTGTCTTTTGCCATCAAGCGCGTCCACTAGCCCGGCTGCTATCACTGCTGCCTGCAGTACATCAAATTCTCCGTCATCGGCTAAAACAATATCTACAATAGATAGCCCAGGCCTGCGTGCACCCACTAGACCTACTCCCAGCACTAGCATGACCATAAACCCGGTTACTATGGTTTGTTTCTTCATTCATTATCACCTCCATTGCATACGATGATTGTGAAATGATAAAATGTGCTTATAAAGAAGGTTGTAACAGTAATTGCGTGCCACCCGTGATCACCTATTTTTCTAACAGGGAATTAATTCCTTTAACCAAGTCCGTTGGTCAAAATTGGCATAAACGATGGAAAATCGGGTAATAATCATCCCTCGCTTAGAACCGGGGAAACCTTAAAAATCGGGTGAACGGGTGATGTAGATCATGTCGAGAATAAAGGTACGCAGCGCAAATGGCGGTGAGTCCACCGTCCAGGTATCACGGTTCAGGGGTTTCCCGGACGAGGGGATATGCGGGTTCAGGGACGAGTGGCAGCCCGGTATACTGCACGCCGTGAGCTTCCACGACTCGGAGCCCCACTACCACGATGACAAGGAGGAGATATTCCTCGTCCTCGATGGGTCAGGCAGGATAAAGGTGGGGGACGTGGAGATCGAGGTATCGAGGTGGGACACAGTGATGGTACCCAGGTACGTGGAGCACATGGGGGTGCCCGACCCGGGGAAGGAGCTCGTGGTCGCGGTCTTCTTCCTCGAGATGGGGGATGACCGGAATAACCCCGGGACCTCTACCAGGTCTGCACCGGAGGACTTGGATGGATAGGTTCGTGCTCTACCTGGACATCGAGCACCCGCTGGCCCTACTGGACCGGTATAAGAGATCGAGGCACCTGAGGGGGATGCACAGGAAGAGCCAGATCTTCAGGGACCTGTCAGGGTGCGGTTGCCTGGTCCAGAGCTTCATATGGCTGGATGGCTCTGGCCTCGACGATCTGCCGCTCCTGGCCATCGTCATCAGCGGAAACACTACCGACTGGGATCGATACTCCCAGGCCCAGCTCAGGCAGCCCTACGAGGCTATTAAAAATCCCCCGGTCCCCGTCCTGGGGCTATGCGGGGGCCACCAGCTCGTGGGAAAGGCCTTCGGTGGGAGGGTCGCACCGATGCGCAGGCTGGAACCCGGCGAGGTTGACCCGTACCCCAAGTACAGGCCGGGCTTCTTCAAGGAGAAGGCATTCACCGAGGTAAGCGTGGACGTCGAGAATCCACTGTTCCAGGGCCTTGGTGGAAGCATTACCGTCAGCGAATCCCACTACTGCGAGATAAAGAGGGTTCCCAGTTGCATGGATGTCATCGCGTCCTCCCGCGACTGCAGGGTCCAGGCCGTTGCCCACCGGGAAAAGCCCGTGTTCGGCGTACAGTTTCACCCCGAGAGCTACGACGCCGACCACACCGATGGAAGGCGTGTCCTGGAGAACTTCTTCCAGATCGCCCGGGAGCTCTAGCTTGAACCCGCAAAATCCAGGGCTTCCTTCCCGGCCAGGAAGGATATGTTCAGGTGGTAGTCCCGGGATTCCCCGGGCTCGAGGTACTGCAGGATGCCCCTCTCCCTGTCCTTGGCCCTGCCCTCCACCCAGCAGTTGGAGGGCTCGATCCCGACCACGTAGGTGGATTCACCCATCATCTTCCACTCCACCAGTCGGGGGAGGTGTTCCTTCGGGTAGCTGATCTTTATCCCGACCTTCTGTGCCTCGTTGACGATGCCAACGTTAACGTTTCCCTCCCCGTCCGGAACAGGGTCGTGGTAGAATACCTGCTCCCTGTATCCCTCAACCGGGTGAGAGAACACCATGTACTTGTCAATGCCCTCCTGGGCATCCTGGTCCCTCGGCTTTACCTCCTTGGAAGAGTAAACGAGCCTGGACCCCTCATCGACCACCGGGAATCCGATGTTCATGTGGTAAAGTATCATGTGTGGGGATCTCTCGAAACCGGCGTTGGTCACCCGGTCCCTTACCCAGAGGCCTGACTTGCCCAGCCTGGCGCCGATCTCCCTCTCGAGTTTGATCGTGGGCTGGAAGACCTTCGCCTCCGAGATGGTTCCCCTCAACCTCATCTCGTATTCGTCACCGTCCCAACCCTCCTGGACGCTCAAACGCCTTGCAGGGATGTTGGAGTACCTCCCGTGGAGCCCGAGATCCTCGCCCTCGTCGGTGCATGGAGCCCCGAGGTGGGTCAGGCCGCAGGTTACCATCAGGCCACCGTAGAAGCCCCGGAGCCATTCGAGACCCTCCGGGTCATAGAAGTACGGGGATGTCCTGCCCGTGGGGGATATCCATCCGAAGGGCAAGCCGTTCAGGCTGGCGTTTGCTATGTCCATCCCCCTGTCGGGCAGCACCGTGAACTCGAGCCCGGTTCCGGTCCTGAAGTTGGCGGCGCGGTTGCCCCTCTCGGGCCCGTCATCGAGCTCGACCATCTCGATTCCACCGAGCTGGCTGATATCGCCCACTCTCCTCAAAACCTCGTCCCGGCCGAGGGACCTGCCAAAAAGATCAACCATTTCACAAATCTCTCCAGGGAGGGTTGCCCCGGAGGTGTAGCTCCGGGACCCAGTTATACCGGTCAGGTATGGCCCTTTCTCTAATAATGTTTACTGAGCATTGGACCGGTGAACAGCTATAAGATCCCCGGATAACCTGTGCTGCATGAAGCTGGCTCTGGTTGCGGGGTTGCTGTTCATCGTGGTCCTGGGCGTGGTGGTGGGCTCCAGCGGGGTCCCATTCACCCGGGCCGTCTACAGGCCATCCAGCAGGGTCTGGAGGTACAACTTCACCCACCTGGCCGAGGTGGGAATAGACTGCTACTACGGCAACGGTGGCAACTGGCTCTGGCCCAGGGACCTCTACGAGACGAAGTACGGCCTCGAGAGCCTTGAGGCTGCGGCCAACAATATAACCTACATCGCCGGACCCTACTATATGCAGCTTAACTGGGACAGGGTCGACTTCAACTACACCCGGGCGGTCTCCCACACCGGGGTTGTGGAGACCCACACACCCTCACCACTGGACCCTACATGGTGGTACCTGATGGTGGAGGAACCTGCCCTCATCACCGCCAACCTCTCCCTACATTACCCCATCTGGGGGATGGTCTGGGACATGGAGCTCTACGGCCACGATACCTACGTTCCTGCGGACTACACCTACGATAACCCCTCCCTGAGCGCCTTCGCGAACTCTACGAACATCACCATACCGGAAATGAACTCCGGGCAGAGGTACTTCTGGCTCCAGGACCGCGGGCTACTCGACCAGTACCACGGGTGGCTCGAGGACCAGGTTTACGGGATGGCAAAGGCCACGGCCGACAGGGTCCACGCCATCAACCCCGAATTCGCCCTGGGGATCCTGTGCTTCGAGGACGCATGGTTCTACTGGCAGATCCTGGACGCCTTCATGACCCCGGATGCACCGGTAACGGGCTGGAATGAGCAGTCCTACCCCGGATTCAGGCTCGGGGGAACGGAGGGAATAGACGTCTACCAGCAGATGTGGGAGGACCACGGACTCAACGGTAAGTTCATACCTGCCCTTGCAGCCCTGAAGCCATGGGATCTCTTGACCCACACGGAGGCATGTTTGAGGCAGAACGAGGTACTCTGGATATACCTCGGGAACCCCTACCCCCCCGAGTACGACCCGGATTACGAGGTGGTATTCGAAGCCGTTGAGAGGTACCTCTACTTCAACCGGTCAGACCTGAACCCCAGCCCCATCTTCTTTCTGACCCCCGGTTTGGAGGCAAGGCCCTACGTGGGACCGGGCAATCTGACATCGGTTTTTCTCACGCCGTACCGGGTGAAGGAGAAGGGAGCACAGCCCGTTGAGGTCGTGAAGGACTTCACAATGCTCACCTCGTCTGATATGCTGTACATGGGAATGAACCTGACCGAGAAGGTAATTCCCGCGAATAGTACGCTTAGAACCCCGGACATCCCCTGCCTGCTCTACGGGCTTGGACCCGGGGACCTTCGTGCAACCGAGTACATCGCCATGGTCGAGGAGGTCCAGTGTCTCCTGGAATACTGCAGGTGGCTGGATCTGGGACCTATGCCGGAGATCGAGTCCGACCTGAACTCCGCGATGACCGCTAAAGCGGCGGGATCCTACCAGGATGCCATCGAGATACTCCTCGATGCCAGGGACCGGGCCTACGCCCATGTCATAGACGAGCTCGGACCAATGATCCAGGAGGGGCTGGAAAACCCCCGCAACTCTGAGATCCCACTGAACCTGCTGAGGGGCCTGTCAAACGCGGAACTTGCGTTCAAGGACGGGAAGGTGGTGCACGGGGAGACCTACCTCTTCTCCTCTCTGAGGGACTGGTCAGCCACAGTACCCGAACCAAATATTATTTCCCTCGCCTTATCCACGTTGATCCCGCTGGCACTTGTTTCCCGGGCAAAACCTAATCGCCGAGAAAACGGGTAGTCCTGGCTGAGCGGTAGAGGGTTTTCCTCACCATCAGGGCCCAGAGCACGGACCCGGAGATCGTGCAGATGCCTGACACGACGAGGTATTCGATGACGTATATCCACAGAAGCGCCCTGTCCTTCGCCCTGAGCACGTCATCTCGGAGGGCCCGCGCCATATCTTTTCCCTCCTCGAGCTCCGACAGAGCCCCGTCATAGTCCCCATCCAGGTAGAACTCGCTCGCCATTTCCCAGTGTACATCGATTCCGCTCAGTTCCTCGCTGAATGAGGCCGTGCTGGCACCGAACCTCTCGACCCAGTCCATCAGGGAGAGTATTATGCCCCTCTCGGTCCTGTACTCCCAGAATCCATCCCTGGCGAGGGAGACTATGACGACGTTCTCGGGCAAATCCCTTCCCACGGAGTACAGCACCAGGTTGCTCATTATGTCCATGGCCCAGGGGTTCTCTGAGAGCCCGTGTATGCTGGCGTGGATGTCCCCCCACCAGCTGTGATCCAGGTCATCGGCCACGGCCCAGCAGTTCCCCCCGCTACCACCGTATCGCCACTCCAGTATCCACGGCCCGTAGCTCTCCGGAACCAGCTGCCCCCAGGACGTGGTGCCGGTCCTCGGGGCAAGGAAACCACAGCCAATACCGACGGCGTTCTCCACCCCCAGTTCGATGAAGGGCGTGAACACGGGGGGTAGACCGCGTACGAACCTCACCCGGTAGTAGCGCCTGGTCCAGTCCATGCTGATCTCCTTCGACATGTCGTGGGGGACGACCTGGCCCAGGATGGACGAGGCCACGGAGCCGAACTCGGGTCCAAACGTGAAGAATGATCCGGCGGTTCCGTCGTTAACGGAGTCGTACATCAGCTGGGACTGGGAACCGGAGAAAACGGAGACGTCGGCATCGATGTAGAATATGAAGGAGAACTCCCTCAGTAGTGCCTCGGTTCTGGGGAAATACTGCTTCACGTACCGCTGCTTCATCTCCTCCGTGAGCTGGCCGGCTGGCCCCTCCCGGGTCCTGATGGAGACGTAATCGTATATCGGGTCGTTGTCGAACAGGAGGGGAAGGGGGCACTCCTGGGGGTACACCTCGCCTATTAGGAGCATTTGAAGCCTGCGGGGGTCGTCTGACCGGGCATGGGCGCCCAGGAGGGATAACAGGAGAACCGCCCCCAAAAATAACAGCCTGGGCCGGGCCAAGGGCATGTAGCTGCAATCACCGGTCCCGATATAACTTTGATGGGGTTGCCGTCAGACAGGTCGCTCAACCCAGACCGGGCTGGTCCAGCCCATCTCCCCGTCTGCCTGTACTAACCTGACGTAGTAGAAGATGAAGGGCCTCCTGACCCATCTAGCCGGGGGCAGTGCCGCGTGCTCGAAGGCGTCGTAATCGGTCCAGATGAACGACACGTCCTCCCGGCACGGTTCTTCCGACCGGAAAACACTGTTGTTCCTGACCAGCTCAACCGAGTCGATCTCCCCCGTCCCGCTTGCGGAGAACTCGATTTTCCTCGCCTCATCCTCGCCAAGGACCAGCTCCGAGCCCATCGGTAGCCCGTTAACCCTCATGCGGAGTACCATTCGGGCACCGGTCGTTGCATAGCAGCGCCTTCCTACGAGTGATTTCCAGAGTCCCTCCCTGCTGTTCTCCCCGGCCCAGACCCCGGTAAGTCCGGGCCTGTATGCCAGGGGAGGATAACCGGACCTCACGTCATCGCCGGGGTGGCTGCAGTGCATATCCCCCCCGCCCGTGAATCCGACCTTCCACCCGAGGGCCAGTGCATTTTGTACGAAACCCGCGGGGTACTCGCCCAGCTTGGGCCGCTCCCCGGTAATCGCCAGCCACCTGGGGTCGTAGTACTGCCCTGCCCTGATGGGGTATGGGTTGCCCTGGTCCGCCGACCTCTCAGAGCTCCCGAATACGGAGTAGATCTCGACGAGCCTCTCGACCGAGGGGTCGTGCTGGCTCCAGTCACAGAAGTTGCCCTCGTAGGCGGTGTGATGGGGTATAACGATGCTCCGACGCCCCCCAAGCGCACCGAAGAGCTTGTCGGGATCGTCGTACTCTCCCTCCCCCGAGCGATAGAAGGGACCGTCCTCACCGGGGTAGTAAACGTTCCTGTCACCGTCGCCGTTTCTTCTCCACTTCGCCCATTCGTAGCCGAGGAATGTGGTGAACCTTCCGGGGTCGTTGTGTTGGGCCACGGCCCTGCGGGTCATCTCGAACATCCCGTCGGTGGTCTCGAACCTGTGATCATGGTCCGATGTCGCACCGAAGTCGAGACGGGATCCGTGGCGCATGTTCCTGTAACAGGTCTCTAGGGAACCCACCCCATCTGATATCTCCGTGTGCTCGTGGATCAAACCCCAGAATAGGTCCTCCGGTTCGTCCCCCACCAGTATGGGATTGCTCCTGGTTCCAATGCCAAGGTCCCAATCCTCCACCAAGATCCTGTGGATTCCCTCCCTTGAAATGGAGAGACCCCCGATCTCGATAGCACCCGCCGGGTTGATGTTTTCTGGAACCGTTACCACTTCAAGTTGCTCCTCCCCGGTCCCAACCACCAGGCGTCCCGGCCTCTGTGGGGACAGGTTCCCGTTTTCGTCCTGGGGACGGACCGTAATCGAGAACTCATCCCCGATTCCCACAGTCGAGGGTGCGAGGGCACGGAGGTGATCCAAAGTGCCGCCCAGTATGTCGAATATGAAGGCGCCCACCCAGTTCAGCCCATTTGGTCGGAGGGTTGATGGACCCGGCTCCTCCGTGAGGGCAAGGAATGCATTGGAGGCGCTGAAAATCGGTGCAACGATGCCCTTTCCCCCTCCCGAGGTATCCCCGACAACGAGGCGAAGAACAGACCCCCCGGGAATACCACCCTCGGGTATTTCGAAGGCGGTTCGAAAAAGGTCGGCCCTCTTCTCGGGTTTTCCCCCCCTCACCGGTTTGAGCTCCCGTCCACCCTCGATCCCGCAGGACACGTACCCTTCCGCCGAGGAGTCCTCCCCCTGAAGGTGTATCGGAAGACCGAGCCACCTGTGACCTCCTGCCCGCAACACGAGTGAATCACCCCGAAGGGATTTTTCAAGTGCCAGCCTGAAAACGATGGTGGCGGAGCTGCCGGCTGTCAGGCTCCGGGGCTCGACGTAGCCGATTGGAACACCAGCCGGTATTCTCAGTGGTCTTTTACCGGAGACCAAGGTAACCCTCCAGGTATTCCTGGCATGTCTTGCCCGGAATCATACCGACCATGACATGCTGGTTCAGAGGGGAAGGTCGACGGGCGCCCTTTCCTTCGAGGATTTGTATATCGCCAGGGACAGCTCCAGCGCTCTTCTTCCCTCCTCGGCGGACACGGCGGGAGTCGAGTCATTCGCGATTGAGTCGAGGAATGCGTCCAGCTGCATGCTGGTTGTATCCCCGCCCTCGGGAAGCTCGATCTTCTCCCACTCCTTCTCGTCCTTCTTCTTGATCAGGAGACCACCGCTCACACTCAGGGTGGCATCGGTGCCGTTGAACTCGAAGGGAGGCGCCATTGATCCCTGCACGGCGGTGCTGGCCATGACGTTGAGTGTGGCCCCGGATTTGAACTTGATTATTGCAGTTCCGGTATCCTCGACCTCCATGTCGTGGTAGAGGTTCTCGATGTGACCGATCACGGTCTGGGCCTCCCCCATCCACCATGACAGTGAATCCAGGTGATGGGTGGCCTGGTTCATCAGGACCCCACCGCCCTGGGTAGTCCACTTGGTTCGCCAGCCGGCGTGGGCGTAGTAGCTCTCGGCCCTCCAGGTCTTTACCACGCAGTTGGCGTACTGCAGCCTGCCCAGTTGGCCTCCGTCCAGTATCTCCTTTATCCTCCGGTACTCGGGCTTCCACCTGTAGTTATAACCCACGTACATCTTCCGATCCTCTTTCTCGGCAAGATCGACGATCGCGTTTGCCTCCTCCATGGTGTTGCACATGGGCTTCTCCACCAGTACGTGAAGTCCCGATTCCATGCAGTCCAGGGACATTGGTGCGTGGAGGTGGTTCGGAGTCGATATGATGGCGGCGTCGAGGTCCTCCTTCTCCACCATCTCCTTGTAGTCCTTGTACCATTTCTGGGCTCCCATCTCCTCCGCAGCCTGTTTCGCCGCGTCCTCCACTATGTCAGCAATTGCGACGAGTTCACACCGATCCGAGTCAGCGACCCTGCGTGCATGGCCGTTTCCACGGCCCAATCCAATAATGCCGATTTTCATTTTATCCAATGTCTGGCCCCCTTGTGGTCGGCTCTAGGGCCGGGCTCTCGTTGAAAAATATTTACCACTCACCTGAGGCCCTCTAGCCAATCCTCCGTTTCCTCGACCCTCCTGCGATGTGTGGCGTAGGCTAGGCCAAAGGCGGCCGGAATTGCCGTTGATATAAGGAGGAAGAAGATCTGGACCACGGGATCCTCGAAGGGAGAAGAATCCGTGCCCCGGCCTAGAATATAGGGTATGCCCACCAGAAGGGCGCATAGCACAACCACGAGCCAGACTGCGGAGACTATCCTTATAGCCCTAGATACGTGGGACAATTGAGACCCCGCCAAGACCGTTCAAGGTATTGATGCCCTATGATAAAGGTCTTTCGGATTGGTCAAAGATGTGAAAGATACTTCTTGCCCGGGTACAAGAACCACCGGGAGCCTGAGAAGTATGGAGGTTGCGGCGATATTATCGGATTCGGTTCGATACTCCGCCCGGCTATTCGAGCAGCTTGACAAGCTCTTCGTCCTCGCCGTCTTCTCCCTCATCCCCCTGGTTAACCTGCTGGTCCTCGGGTACTTGGTCAGGGTGATCAGGGAATCCCCGGTAAGCTCACTTCTACCACCCCTCGACTCATGGGGAAGGATGTTCGTCGACGGCATAAACCTCCTGGTAATTTCCCTCTGTTACACGGCGGCGGGCATAGCTCTGAGCATCGCGCTCTTCTACATGGGTTCCACGGGGCTTGCCCTTCTCGGGACCCTGATAATTTTGCTGGGGTTCCTGCTGCTGCCAATTGCCATCGTGCACTACGTCAGGACGGGTGAACCGGTCAGGGCGTTCTCGCTTGGGGAAATATGGAATATCGTCTCGAGAAGGGGTTCGGTTGACTACTTCCTCTTCGTCATAGTCATCTTCGTGGTTCCACTGCCGATTTTCGCAGTTCTCATCCTGATACCCTACCTGGGCTGGTTCCTCGCCCTTCTCGCTGTCCCAGTTGTGGGAACCTTCATCGCCAGGGCATCGGCACTGGCCTACGGCATGTAGTCTATCCCTTTTTCCTCTTCCGGGCCTTTACCAGCTTATCTATCAGGTCCGTGACGGACACCAGGGGGTATTTAATGGATCCCGCCAGCTCCCCGATTGTGACCCCATCGATCTCAACGTGACCAATACGCCTCATCACCTGGCCGGACCCCTTTATCGGGAAGATCGCCCCGTTAAAGGATTTCGTGGTGGTTCTGGCCCAGGACGATATATCCACGGCGTGGTGGACCTCTCCGGGTGCAAAGAAGTGGTTTTTCTCGGCGAAGCATCTCTCGGCTATCTCCTCGGATGACATTGCAGGTCCGCCCCTGATCTCGACTTTAACACCCTTCCCACCGAGCTCTGATACCAGCTGTTCCCTCGTTTTTATGGGAAAATGGGCACCCCTTAGCCGGTCCTCGACGTACCTCCCCTTTATTTCCCGGGGTTTTCTCCTCACCCCAGCCTCTTTCCTCTCCCCCTTCCTGGATGCCCTCCTCGCCTGCTCGATGAGGATGTGGCGGGGTGTGGTTAATCTCTCGAGAATCACCCTTTGAATCGGTTTGCGGTTAATGTCAGGGATATGTCTGGACACGGTCTTTCCCCGAATATAATCTTAATTGCGGCTTATTTAGGTTAAACTGGTCCGATGTCCGGGGCCCTAAAGTGAGTAATTAGAAGCCATGAAAGCCTTAATTGAGCATCCCCGGCATTGACTCCACCGTGTATTTAGATTCCCATGGCAGCAGCGAGGCCTCGCATCCGGCCGTCATTTACGAGTTCGGTGATGAAAACCCTTCAAATACGACAGAAAAATGGGGTTTCCAGCTGGTATATGGCCGTCAAGATAATCAGAAAACGGGTGAATAGTTAATAGGAATATCGGGGGTCCGGGAGTCATGCCGGAGGATGTTAAGGCGAGGAAGTATGTCCAGTGGCGGAGGGATTTCCAGGATCCCTCACCCGGACAGTCTTCGAAGGCTGTGCTTGCCCTTGCCCGGGTCAAGGGCAAAATCTGGGCGGGAACCGGGTCGGGGATTTCCGTACTTGAAAGAGGTACCTGGAAGCCCAGGACCCGCCGCGGATCGCCCTCTGGTCCCGTTGACTTCATCTATAACTTCAGGGACCAGGTAATCGCCAGCGACGGCCAACTTCACATATGCTCCGGTGGTACCTGGTCTACACCCGATGAGCCCGCATCGGCACTCAGGGCCGATGTCGATGCTGATGGACGTCTCTGGTTAGTGGCTGAAGATGGTCTCTGGACCTACGATGGCACCGACTGGAAGAGTGTGAAGAGGATGGGGAGGATGGGCATCGGTTTCAGGGATTTCAAGTGCCTTCCCGACGGCACCGCCGTGGCAGCAACGGATCGGGGGCTGTTCTTCCTTCAGGGTAAGAGGCTATACTGGTTCCACGTCCGCAAGAAACTGGAGGGGCTCCTCAGCAACGATACCAGGGCAGCCGTTCCCGACGGCTCGGGCAACCTCTGGGTGGCCACGGACTGCGGGATATCGATATACTCAGGGGGTAACGGATGGTGTTCGATAACGGGAAAGGAAAGGCTTCCCTACGAGGACGTCAAGACCCTTGAGATATCGCCCTGGGGCGAGTACTGGATGGGAACCGATTCCGGGGTCGTTCTCCTCAGAAACGGGAGGTGGAAGTACTTTGCCTCGAAAAGGTGGCTTCCTGACGACAGGGTAAACCTCGTCCTGCCGACGAGGGAGGGCGAGGCCTGGGTGGCTACCCCCGAGGGTATCTCACACATACAATCGAAGCCCATGTCTCTCGAGGAGAAGGCGTCAATCTACGGGGAGAACACGGCGAAATACCACAACCGGATGGGCTTCGTGACCAAGAGAAGCCTGTCCGTCCAGGGGGACATTTCATCCGGCCGGGTCAACATCTCCGACAATGACGGGCTCTGGACCGGACTGTACATAGCCGCCGAGGCATTCAGGTATGCAGTCACAGGTGAACGGGAGGCCAGGACGAGGGCCAGGGATTCACTCAAGGCCCTGATATGGCTCGAGGAGATCACCGGCATACCGGGCTTCCCGGCGCGTGCAATAAGGGGAAGGAATGACCCGGGATTCGGCAACGGACATCCCGAATGGCATCCCACCGACGATGGCAGGTGGGAGTGGAAGGGAGACACAAGCTCCGACGAGATAGATGGACACTTCTTCGGTGGCACGATCTACCACGACCTGGTCGCTACGAAGGACGAGAAGTCGAGGATATCGAAGTTCCTGGGCAGAATGGCCGACCACATGATCGATAATGGTTTTTACCTGGTGGATGTCCACGGCGAACCCACGACATGGGGCGTCTGGGCCCCGGAGAAGCTAAACCATGATGACAGGTGGAGGATGCAGAGGGGACTGAACTCCCTCGAGATACTCTCCTACCTGGTGACAGCCCACCACGTTACGGGGAAAAAGAGGTACATCGATGAGTACCTGAAGCTGGCCATCGATGAGCACTATGCAATAAACACGGTCAAGCAGAGGCAGACGGTCTTCGGCCAGCAGGTCTGGCACGATGACAGGCTCGCCTACCTGGCATACTACCCCCTGTTGCTTTACGAGGAGGACCCATCCCTTCGCCAGATCTACCTCCTAAGCCTGGAGAGAACCTGGAGGCAGATAAGGGGACAGAGGAACTCCCTCTGGAACATCATAACCTCGGCGGTCTCAGGGGAGCCCCATGACCTGGAGGCTGCCGCCGATACGCTTGGCGATTATCCACTTGACCTCATTCACTGGACTGTGAAGAACAGCCACAGGTCGGATGTTGAACTGGACCCGGAGCGATCGAACACCGCTATGGAACCACTTCCAGCGGACGAGCGACCTGTACACGAGTGGGCAGGCAACCTCCACCAGCTTGATGGGGGTACAAACGGGATGTCCGCAATGGACGGAACCTGGTATCTCCTGCCCTACTGGATGGGCCGCTACCATGGACTCACCCTGTGATGGCAAAATGCGGTGCCAGCTGTATGGATATGGGTACGGGTTGACCCCGCTGCTGGTCCTCCTGCTCCTGGCCACGGCAACCGGTACCGGGTGCTGCACCGACGCCGCGGGCACCTGTGATAGGTTCGAGAACTTCTCCACAGACCCGGGCTGGCAGGGAAGGGGGAACAGGAGGGTCGCGGGCCGCGTGAACGTCATTCAGGACTTCGGATACAGCCCGACGAACCACGCGGGTCTCTCCCGGGGGGAGATCGGGGGCAGGCTATCTAGGTCCACAACGCCTGCCCATTACGCCCTGGAGGTGGATCCCGTGGGCCTGGATCAGGTCCTGACCGCATCTGGCTCGATTGCCCTCCTGGACGACAGGGACGGGGGGACCTTTATCGGGTGGTTCAACGCATCCAGGCAGGGCTGGAGACCGGTGAACTTCGTCGGGTTCAGGCTGGACGGCCCAGACCTCCACCTGGCATACACCACTGGAACCTGGAAGGCCGGGGGCACTGGGACGGGAAGGTCCCTGGAACCCGGGAAGAGCTACCGCTGGGAGCTACTCTACGATCCCATGGCGTCAGACGGTCTGGGAGCATTGACGTTCACCATCGGCGGCGAGAACAACACCCTGGAGCTTATGCCCGGCCACAGGGAGGAGGGGGCCCTGATGGACAGGTTCGGCATCTTCAACCTCCAGGAGCCCGGGGGCTGCCAGGAGGTCTACCTGGATGACCTATCCGTGATGGGAAGCGTGCACGACCTGGATACGGATCCGGGCTGGGATTGCAGGGGGAACAGGGCCAGCTTCACCGACGACGAGCTTCGGGGATCCCAGGACTTCGGCTACTCCAGCTCAGATCACGCCGGCGGGGAAATGGGGGAGCTAGGCGGTCTGATCTGGAGGATAGAGTCCCAGGCCTTCTACGGTGACGATGTGGGGGTCCTGACGCTGGATGACGCCATCTCGGCGTCGGGCAGGATTTCGGTGGTGCAGGCCTCCTCGGACAGTGGTCTACTTTTCGGCTGGTTCAACGAGGCCGACCGGGGCTGGCCACCACGGAACTTCCTCGGGATCGTGGTGGAGGGACCGAGTCGGGTGGGCCACTACTTCAGGCTCAAATACGTGGGGGAGCACGGTGATACCGGAGAATCCGAGGGCAACCCCTTCATATTCCCCGATGGCGCTGGACACCTATGGCAGGTCTCCTACGATCCGACGAACCGTACCTTCTCCGCAAACCTGGACGGTGACTTCATATTTACCCGGGTACCCCAGTGGTTAAACGCAACCTTCAACAGGTTCGGCATGTTAAACCTACAGGAGGGGGGTCACCAGATGGAGGCCTACCTGGATGACATCTCCTATACCAGCCGGGAGATAGACGAGGTAATTCGGGTCTCCCAGCTTTTGGCCGCGGTGGTTATCGTCACTTCGCGGGGCAGATATATTTATCGGGGTATAAAACCGAAAAAGGAACCATGCGTTCCTGCCTGGTGATCATCATCCTTCTACTCTCACTCGCCTGCGTCCAGTCACAGCCATACGAGGAGAACCTCGGGACGCCCGTTAAGTCCATGACAATCTGGGGTCGTCTACTGGTAAGGGATCCCGTGACTGACCGACCCGTACTCTATGCTGGCACCTACACAGGCGAGGGCTGGGCCCGCCTGATCAGGTATGACTACGCCGATAACAGAACCGAGTACTACGATCTCCCGGGATCGCAGGGCGCTTACGGTCTGTGCGAGGGGAATGATGGGAAAATCTACATCGGAACCGTGATAGACGGCAGGATATTCAGCTTCGATCCCGTAAACAGGGAGCTTACTGACCACGGGAGCGCGGCCGGGGAACAGTACGTCTGGACGCTTCAGAAGGGTCCCGATGGGAGGATATACGGCGCTACATACCCCAACGCCAAGGCGGTCGTTCTGGACCCCTCGGACGGAATCATACGTGACCTGGGCAGGATGCACCCCACGGAGATGTACTGCAGGGACCTCGCGGTGGCGGACAACGGCAGGGTCTTCTGTGGAATAGGTTCCCACGCGGACCTCGTCGCCTACGATCCATCGACAGGTGAGCGAAGGAGCATCCTTCCGGAGAAATACCTGAACAACTCCTTTGCCTACACCGTGATGAGCGAGGGAAACCTCGTCTACGCTTTCATCCACTTCGACCAGATAGTGCTGATATTCGATGCTGATACCTACGACCTGCTCCTGGAGGTGAAAAACCCCGAGGAGGGTGGAGGAGCCTACATCTCAAGGCAGTACTCCGGGGGGCCCGTCCTGATATCGGGGCTACCGGGAGGTGGATACCTCCGATTCAACCGGACCACGCTGTCACTCGAGCCCTTCGATACCCCGGGGTACGGCCTGTGTGACCCCGGGAAGGGAGTTGCCTACATCGCGGGGGGTCAGTACTTCGACGCGGTAAACACCACCTCCGGCGAGAGGCTTAGCAGGGTTGACGTCAGCAGGGACGGGGAGGGAATGCACATTTTCAGCCTCGGGTCGGGCCCCGACGGGGCTATATACGGAGGCGTATACAATCTCCTGCACCTCTTCAGGTACGATCCCGGGACGAAATTCATGGAGGATCTCGGCCCTCCAATACCCGGGTCCAGCGGCGAGTTCTACAGCTTCCACACACTGGGAACCAGGCTCTACATGGCCTCCTACACCTACTCGGTGCTCTCGTTCTACGAACCATCCCTGCCATGGAATCCAGGGACCTCCCCGGAATCGAACCCGAGGAAGATCGGCCCCGTCGGAGAGGAACAGTACAGGCCGCCGGGCCTCGTATCAGGGGCAGACGGCAGGATATACATCGGCAGCCTGCCCGCCTACGGCAAGATGGGAGGAGCTCTGTCAAGCTACGACCCTGTCTCTGACAGCTTTGAGGTCCACAGGCACATTATCCCGAACCAGAGCGTAGTTTCTCTCACGACCTCCCAAGATGGCTGGAGGATATACGGTGGGTCAAGCGTATCGGGAGGCGGGGGCACGAATCCCATCGAGACCGAAGCCCACTTCTTCGCATGGGACATCTCCCGGGGTGAGAAGGTAATCGACATCGTCCCCGTCCCCGGTGCCTCCCGGATACAGTCACTGGCAACGGCCGGCGACGGGCGGATCTATGGCGGGGCCGGAGGAACGCTGTTCGTATTCGACCCGGGGAGGGGGGAGGTGGTCTACTCCGGCAGCTCGACAGTCGGGGATATACTGAGGATGATACCCCGTGGCGACGGGCTGATCTACGGCATCAGCCACAGCACCATATTCAGCCTGAGACCCATGGCGGAGGGAGACCAGAGGCCCGGGGTGGAAAAGCTCCACCCGGGTGGAATAGACCTGGCATTCGGCGGGGATGGGAGGCTCTACTTCTCCAAGAGGAATGACCCGGATCTCTACGTGCTCCACGACCTCCCCACCTACCAGACCCCGGCTTCGAATATGGTGATCTACGAGGATGGGCTACAACCGGGCTGGTGGCTTAAGAAAACCCGGGGAGACGTGGATTCCTCCTCCACGGAGAGGGTTGATTCGGGGTTGTGCCAGCGTGTCGATTACGACAGGTACTGCCAGCTCCAGTACTACTCGCCCGACATCTGGGGCATCACCCCCTGGAATTTTGATTACCTGTACATGAAGATCAACCCCGGGGACTCCACGATCAGCGACATAATAGTCACAAAGACAGGCTCGGGGTCAACTGAAAAGCTGAGCCTCGTCGATGACATCGCTCTGGACCTTCCCGCCAACCGGTGGACTGACTTGGCGATCCCCGTCACGGCACTCGGCTGGGTTCACGGCTCGCGGATGGAGTCGCTGAGCCTCACGTTCCTCGGTTCAGGAACCCTTTACCTCGACTCCATAGCCCTGGTCATCCCGGAGTTTGCAGCACCGCTTTTGGTGTTCATCCCTGTTGCCCTCTGGGCAAGCAAGTCCCTTGCGGAATAGATTTTAATTCTGACCCTCTCTGGAGCCCTCTCAATGAGCGAGGGAACCATCCTTCTGCTGGCGGCCGTATCAACCATTCTTTCAGCATTGGCCGTTGGCATCTCCCTTATAGTTCTCAGGAGGATTTTAAAGATAGAAATGGAGACGAGCAGACTTGCAGGTCTTCTCTACTTCAGGGAGCTGGAATCAAAGCAGCGCGGGCTTGCCCAAAGGGTCGAGCTCTCCGACAGGTCCCTGAAGGGTCTCACGGATGGAACCAGGATGCTCGGGTCAGACGTTTCACGGACGTTCGCGGACATTGCACAGCTCCTTAACGAGACCCACAGGCTTGAGGGCAACCCCCGTCCCCACATCGACAACAGGAAGCTCCATGAGATAAACGAGAAACTCCTATCTGCGGGCGAGAGCTCACTGAGCGCAACGCGGAGGATAGAGAAGCTCTCGGTCGAGGCAGCCGAGCTGCGGTCCCGGCTGGAGTCCCTGCGGAAGGAAATGTCCGGGGAAGACTGATCACCGCACGCTCTACCATATAACAGTTAAAGGCACTTTGATACCGCCGGTGGCAGCGGAGGTTTGGAATGGAAATTCCCAGAATCTTTCCCGATATTAACCCGCCAAAGAAGCTGACCGCCTTCAGGGCAGGCGAGGTCTCCCGTGATGAACGTCTTGCGTTGAAGTGCCTGCAGGGCCTCGTTAACCGTGAAAACCCATCCATCTACGAGATAACCGCTCCCTGTGATGAGCACTGGCTCCGCTACTACGATGAGAAGTTCGGCATAGGCTTCGATGTAATTGACGAACCGATGGGCCTGTTTGAGGATAACATCTCCTCCGTCGAGGGGCTGGTGATTCTCGACCCAGACCTCCCGGACTCCCAGAACCTGGGCATCACGATGTCGGGACTCCAGGGGTTGCTGCCGGCCCGGGGAGAGCTCGCCGATCGCCTGGGAGAACTCGGTCTCGATGTCAGGGAGGATCTAACAAACAGGTTCACCGACCGTGTCTCGGCCTATTCCTGGGCCAAGGAAGAGCTGCTCCCCGGGTGCAACGGGAGGATACTGGGATCCCTGTGCGTTGGGAAAAGGAAACACTGGGCCCAGAACAGGATCGGGGTCGTGGATTACCTGGTCCTAAACAGGTCTTTCGTGTTCCACCTCTCCGCGGCCAGGCGGGACAGGGAGGAGAACGTGCTCTTCGACGATATTCTATCGGCATCCGGTGGGCAGGGCGTGGTGATGGGATGGCACTGTGCCAGGGACCAGGAGAAGGAATACGTTTCGAGGTCAGCGAAGAAGGGGTTCTTCGTCCTCTGCAGCGCATCCACGCCCAACCTCAGCATCCACGGAGGGATACCTCCTGCCAGGGAGAGTTATTCCCAGAGAAAACCAGCCCCCCTCGGTAAGGTGGAGAACAAGGTATACCTCTCCCTCTACCTCACCGATGGCGACGCGAACTGGGCCATGAACAGCCTCCACACCGATAACTGGCTCAGCGAGAACCGAGGCAAGATCCCCTTCAACTGGGGCCTGCTCCCCCTGATGTGGGAGATGTCCCCCGGGATGCTTGAGTACTATTACGAGACCGCCACGGACAACGACTACTTCGCCTGCCCATCCTCGGGGGCGGCCTACACCTACAGCCACCTCCACGGCGACTGGTACCTTCGGTACTCAAAGCACTACATGGACCTCACGGGCCAGGTGGTCGCCAACATGGTGAACTGGAACACCAACCTCTGGTGGAGGGAGGTGGAGGACCCCAGGGCAATATACAGGGAGAAGATGATGCTCAGGCCCGCTGGGTTGGTTACCGGCCTGGGCGGGTCGGTTTTCGCCACCAGCTATCCAACGGGAACACCCAAGGTCCACGCTGCGATGGTCCTGGACGTAAAGGAGGACTGTGCTGATAAGATCAACTCACTGATAGGGAGGATAAAGGAGAGACCCCTTTTCCTGTTTGCATTCGTCCAGATCAACAGGGGGGTGTTCGACCACCTCATCGAGAACCTCGCCTCCCTCCCCGGGGAGGTGGAGCTTTTGCACATGGACACGTTCATGATGACCCTCCGGAGGGCCCTCAGGGAGGGACTGGTGGGAGAGGACCTGTACCCATCAAGGGAGGATGCTGCCGATATGTCCCTGGTCGAGACCGGCACCGCGGAGGGAGAGGCCTCATGCAGGCTGATCGAAAAGCTCGCAGGGGTTTCCGGGCTCAGCGAGGAGGATATGCTCCGGGAGATAAATCTCGGTAACTGGATCAACCTGGCGGCGAAGTCGCCGTGTGCAGTCGAGGCCGACTGGGAGAGGTGGAGGAAATCAAACGAGGGATACCTTCCCTACGACACAGCCAACCTCGCTGACGGACTGGGGTACAACCTCTTCTACAGCGCATGGGCGTTAGTCAGGTCGAGGCTCAACGCCGCTGGCGTCTACGCCAACCACATGGACAGGTGCCTGGACGACTACCTGGAGCTCTTCCCCGACCCAAGAAATGGCGTGTTGGAGGACATCTGGGAGATGTGGCGCAGATGGTACGAGGAGCCACCCTCCCTGGATGGGGTCGTGAAGCTGACGGGAAGGCTGCACGAACTCTCATCCGGCGACTAGAAGTACCGGGTGGTCCTTACCTCCCTGTATAGCCTCCGCTTTACCATCAGGGTCCACAGGATCGTACCAGTGACCATCAGGGCGCCGGACACGGCGAGCCACTCGATCAGCCAGATCCAGATGAAGGCCCTCTCCTTGACCTTTATTGATTCGGCCTCAATCGCCTCCAGCTCCCCCCTTGCCAGCTCGAGTGTGGCAACGCACTCCTCGTACTCCTGCAGTATATACTGATCCCCGGCCTCCTCCCTTATCTTCATGGCACCGCTGATCATCTCCTCCAGGCCGACCACGTTTGCGCCCACCTTCTCAACGAAGTTGATCAGAGAGATGAGCACCTCCCTCTGGGTCTTGAAGTTTACCAGCTGGGACCTCAGCAGGTGCATCAGGTCGATGTCCTGGGGCACCTCCTTCCCCGAGGAGTAGTAGACGGAGTAGACCGTGAAGTCGGGGTAGTAGTTCCACTCCATGAATGTGACCCCCCACCCGGGCGTCCAGTCCGTGCAGAGGGCAAAGCTGCTTCCCGCCCCGACATTCCAGCTGGCCATGAAGGGGTTCTCCTTACCGTCGTTGGTGATGGCAAGGAGCTCCGCACCGTCCTTGATCGTAACGTCGTTATAGCCGTGGAAGATAGGGCAGGTCTGCCATGGCAGGGATGTCATAAGCTGGTTTTCCTCGGCCACGACTATTGGCCTCCATGGCACCGATGTTGTCATCCTCTCAACCATATTGACCGGGAGTAGGGGGCCGATGCTCGTTATATCCCAGGGCGGCGAGTCCGAATACCCGCCGAACGAGAGTATACCCCCGATCATCATCAGCCCGAGGCCACCATCCTCAACCGATCTTGAGAACCAGCCGAGCCACTTTACGGGTAGAGTATCAGCCCTGACATCGCTCAACAGTATCGTATCCCCCTCCAGCAACTCGTCGTAGGTCCGGGGGAGGTACAGCCTCAGCGCCCTCTTCGCCTCGTCATCGGTGAAATACCCGGAGTGAACCGTTGCAGGGACTGCGATCACGTCTATGGCGGGGTCATCCCCTATTAAGCCTATCGGGCTGGTCGTGGGAAGGCAGTCGCCCATGTAATACACGGTCGATATCTTCGCCCCCCAGGTCACCGATATCGCTAGTATCGCCACCATGAGCAGCGAGAGACGCATCTCATGGATAGCGGCAATCCTGGTTTAGATATTTTGCCCCGACAGCCCGTCTGGGCATCATAACTCTTAAGACCTCGACCAATCACAGCACAGGGATGAAAATACTCGCATTCTCCGGTGCCCACGGGAACAGGCAGGTAACGGAGGCCTTCATTGGCAGGGTGGGAGACCTTAAGGATCGGCCCGATATCTACATTTCAGCCGGCGACCTGGGACCGATATCGATGCTGGGAATACTCACCAACCTCTCGGAGCATGGGGTCCCGGTCCTATACGTCCACGGGAACCATATTCTCCACCACCCAGGTTCTGTCGTTGAGCTTTGCCTGCAAAGAATCCGGAAACTGCCAGGCGTGCATCACATCGGCGATTCGACATTCGAACACCTCGGCTGGAGCTTCATCGGCCAGGACGCATTGACTGATTTCACGGATGACAAGAACGATCCCGGCAGGTACCACGACCTACTCGAGAGATCCAGGGGGGTCGATCCGGGTTCAACGGTACTGGTTACGCACCACGCCCCGCTGGGCATATTCGACGTAGGATCATCATACCCCCTTCACTCCTACACGGATAGAAGCGGAGCCATCCACGCGGGAAGCCTCGCCGTCCGGTTTTTCGTCGACCGATTCGTACCCCGAATTCACATCTTCGCACACTGCCATGCCGATGGAAACCGCAGCTCGATGATCGACGGTACACTCTTCGCCAATATCTGCCACCTTGAACGCAGGACCGGGGACGGGGATTACGGAATCACGGGTAGCTTCGGGATTGTCGACACGGAAAGGATGAAGGTCATGACCTATCAGCTTTCACAGACATCCCCCAGGACCTGCCCCGGCTGTGGCGATGTCAACTATATTAGGTACAGGAGGTGCGTAAACTGTACCAAGGGATCCACAGGTATAATATCAAGGGAGGATCTCCCGTGACCCGTGCATAACCAGTTTAATACAGGCGGTTGAAGCCCGGGAAAGGCGGATTAAATGGAAGTTCCAGTTCAGTGGTTGATGGAGGGACCGTCCTGGGTCAGGTACAGGACCCTGGTTGACCTTCTGGGCCGGGGGGAGGATGATGGTGCGGTTTGCAGTTCCCGCGAGGATGCGGTCTCGGACCCGGCTGTACTTAAACTCGTGACCGACCTGAGGAACTGGCCCGGTTATCCACTCCAGAGGCATAATGACGCACGTCATCCTCTTCACAAGCTCGCATTCCTAGCCGACATCGGTCTGAATAACGATGATCCATGGATATCTGGAATTACGACAAGTATCATGGAAGACATATCGCAGGAGGGCGTTTTCCAGATAACGGTTAACATACCAACCAGGTTCGGGGGAAGCGGGGAGGACGAGCATGCATGGATGCTCTGTGATGCTCCGCTTGCAGTATACTCCCTGGCCCGCCTTGGCCTGGCGGACCACCCCATGGTTAAGCATGCAATGGGGTACCTGGTGGGCCTCGTTGAGGATTACGGCTGGCCATGCGCGGCCTCTTCTAGGTTCGGAGAGAACTTCAGGGGCCCTGGGAGGAAGGGAGACCCATGCCCTTACGCCACACTCCTCATGCTGAGGGCCCTGACCCAGTTCCCCGGGCTCAGTGATTCCCCGGCAGGACGGGAGGGTGCATTCGCGTTGCTCGACCTCTGGAAGGACAGGAAACAGCGCAGGCCATACCTGTTCGCGATGGGAACACACTTCAACCGGTTGAAGGCCCCCCTCATATGGTACGACATACTGCATGTTATGGAGGTTCTAAGCCAGTTCCCCTGCGCCAGTGGTGACCCCAGGTTACTCGAAATGGCGGAGCTACTTGCCCAGAAATCAGGGGAGGGGGGCGTTTTCAAGGCCGAGTCCATCTGGAAGGCCTGGAGCGATTGGGAGTTCGGCCAGAAGCGAACGCCCTCACGCTGGATAACACTGCTAACCCACAGAATACTGTGCAGGATCCAGCCTGGGAGCTGATCGTGTATGACCCAGGTACGGGAGAAACGGGGGATCAAACAGGACGGAATCACCGGGACCCTGTGGAGAGCGACCTCTGAGGGCTCAAACGGGCTCACATACTTCACCCACCCGGCCTGGCTGCCCGACTCAAGCGGGCTGGTATTCACATCGGACCGGTATGGGAGACGGGAGGCCCACTTGCTTGAATGGCCCGGCGGAAATATCACCCGGATAACAGAGGGTGTGGCCGGCCACCCGGTCGTTTCGATGGACGGCGAATCAATTCTCTTCATCCGTTCGGGAAGGGTGCTCCGGCAGGCCCTTGGCGGGGGCAGGCCCGAGGAGATTGGCGTCCTCCCGGGCACCAGGAAGTTCGGGCAGGTCGGGCAGACCTGTGACGGGAAGTACCTCGTGGTTAGTTGCAACATGAGTTCAGAATCGCTCCTGGTCAAGTTCCCCAGGGGCGGGGGAGATTACTCGGTGTTCCACAGGGACCCCAGACACCTAAGCCACCTCCTTCCACTGCCGTCCGATCCGGAGTTACTCTCGGTCGCCTGGACGCGCTGGGGAGGGGGCGAGATGCCACAGAGAATCTGGCTGACGGACCTGGCAAAAGGCGGGACCAGGCCACTCTACGACCAGCCCGAGGGCGAGCTAGTTACCCACGAGGCGTGGTCAGGGGACGGGAGGTGGCTGGGTTTCACCGCGGGCCCCTTCGACAGGAAGCAAGGCACATTTTCCCTGAAGCTCATCGATCCACGGGGCCGGAAGACGGTTGATGTCGCCGATGGTGGTAATTTCTGGCACTGCTGCCCGAACAGGGATGGCTCAATCATCGTCTCCGACACCAACTGGCCGGACGAAGGCATACAGCTGGTGGATTCTTCCTCGGGCGAGGTCGAGACACTCTGCCTTTCAATGTCCTCCATAGATACACATCCACACCCGAGGTTCAGCCCCGATGGTGAGAGGGTGGCATTCACATCGGATGTCTCGGGAAAGAGTCAGGTTTACGTAGTGGAATTGCCATAATTTGCCAATATCGGCCGCAATCAGACCCTATTATACCATCGGTTGCCAAATACCCTTCATGGGCAACAAGGACGGACCTCCTGAAGATAGCGGGGAGTCCATCACGCTTCCCGTTTCGGGCATGACCTGTGCCACGTGCGCGCAGACCGTGGAGAGGGCCCTGAGGAAGAGGGATGGCGTCTTGGAGGCCAGCGTGAATCTTGCGACCGAGAGGGCCACAGTAAAGCTGGACAAATCGAGGGCCTCCCGGCAGGACGCGGTTGATGCAATCAGGGAGGCGGGCTACGGTGTTTCCAACGAGTCGACCTCGAGCCTCAAGGTTGGCGGGATGACCTGTGCGACCTGTTCACAGACCGTGGAGAGGGCCCTGAGGAATGTGAGAGGTGTTTCGAAAGCCAGCGTAAACCTCGCAACCGAGAGGGCCTCGGTGTCGTACGATGGAGGCCAGGCGGACCTGGGGGACCTCCGGAGGGCCCTCGAGGAAGCGGGGTACGAGTTCCTAGGTATGGCCAGCCCTGAGGAGGAGAGGTCCGAGGGGGCCGCCAGGGAGGAGAAGGAGAGGGTTTCCAGAGCCCGCAGGTCCATGCGCACGTCCTGGGCGCTGACGTTACCGATAATTCTATGGATGATACCGGAGATGTTTTTCGGGTTGGCATTCCCATCGCCAGCTCTGTACGGTGCCGGTCTCACCCTGCTCTCGTTTTTGGTTCTCGCAGTTCCGGGGAGGGGGACGTTCAGGTCGGCCCTGAGGGTCACCCTTCATGGATCACCGAATATGGACGTTCTAATAGCCCTCGGCACGACCGCCTCCCTGGTCACCGGACCAATATCCCTGGTCCTGCCAATAGCCAACTTCGCTGGCATATCGGGGATGATCATGTCGTTTCACCTCACGGGTCGATATGTCGAGGCGAGGGCCAAGGGAAAGGCCTCCGAGGCCATCAGGCAGCTCCTGGAGCTTGGCGCGAGGACGGCCAGGATAATCAGGGACAACGTCGAGGTCGAGGTCCCGGTCGAGGAGCTCACCGTAGGGGATACAATGATAATCCGTCCCGGCGAAAAAATACCGACGGACGGTACCGTGGTAGACGGGGAGAGCAGCGTCGATGAATCCATGGCCACAGGGGAATCAATGCCGGTCCACAAGGGTCCCGGGGATCCCCTGATCGGTGCCACGATTAACCAGAGGGGTCTTATGAGGGCTAGGACGACGAAGGTCGGGAGGGATACCTTCCTTTCACAGGTAATCGAGATGGTCGAGAGGGCACAGGGAACCAAGGTCCCAATCCAGGCCACCGCCGACAGGGTAACGGCCTACTTCGTCCCCACCGTACTCGTTATCTCCCTGGCATCGTTCCTATCTTGGGTTCTCTTTGACGAGTACCTGCGAGGCTTCCTTGAGTGGTCCTCGGGCTTTCTCCCGTGGATAGATCCAAGCCTGGGCACCCTTACCCTCGCCATATTCGCCGCCATCGCGGTTCTGGTCATAGCCTGTCCGTGCTCGCTCGGGCTGGCCACACCAACGGCCCTGATGGTCGGAAGCGGAATGGGAGCAGAAAACGGCATACTAATCAGGGATGGATCGGCCATCCAGGGCCTAAAGGACGTAAAAACGATCGTGTTTGATAAGACGGGTACTCTCACAAAGGGAAGGCCCGAGCTGACGGATATCGTATTAACCGGTAAGGTCGACGAGGAGGGTGTATTGAGGCTTGCTGCGGGGGCCGAGAGGGGGTCAGAGCACCCGATAGCCAGGGCCCTTGTGGAGGGCGCAAGAAGCAGGGGCATCGATGCCCCCGTGCCGGAGGAATTCGAAACGGTCCCGGGAAAGGGGTTGAGGGCCAAGGTATCGGGGCAAGCGGTCGAGGTCGGGGGGAGGAGGATGTTCCCCGAATTACCCGGGAGTGTTGAAAATACAGCCGCGGAGCTGGAATCCAGGGCAAGAACGGTGGTAATCCTCCGGGTTGACGGGGAATACGGGGCAGTCCTTGGCATCGCGGATACCCCTAAGGATGATTCGAAAGACGCCATTAGTGACCTCAGGGGGATGGGGATCAATGCTGTGATGATCACCGGCGACAACGAGAGGACGGCAAGGGCAATTGCGGATTCGATAGGGATTAAAAGGGTTCTCTCACAGGTATTGCCCGACGAGAAGGCATCGGAGATAGAGAGGCTCCAGTCAGAGGTGGGACTGGTCGCGATGGTAGGGGACGGAATAAACGATGCGCCGGCCCTGGCCCAGGCAGATATCGGGATATCGATAGGAACCGGGACGGATATAGCCATCGAATCCTCGGACATAACCCTGGTCCGTGGGGACCTTTACTCGGTGGTTTCGGCGGTCAGGCTTTCCAAGGAGACTTTCAGGAAGATCAGGCAGAACCTTTTCTGGGCCTTCTCCTACAACGTAATCGCAATTCCCCTGGCGTTCTTGGGGTTGCTTCACCCGCTGATCGCGGAGGCAGCAATGGCGACATCATCGATAACCGTTGTTACTAACGCCAATCTTCTCAGAAGGATCGATATTCGGCGATTTGCCTGATCTAGGAATTAACATCCCATGATAAATAGCTCAGTCTCACTCTGATTCCCCATGTACCATGTGAATAACGTGAGAAACGCGGCAAGG
>Ga0180433_10002261_pt1 | contig 30091 bp, 30 predicted proteins | sample SS_ome_8_FD_132980 | JGI IMG/M metagenome (GOLD analysis project Ga0180433, IMG submission 132980) | Hypersaline lake sediment archaeal communities from the Salton Sea, California, USA - SS_1_D_1 metaG | ecosystem: Environmental > Aquatic > Non-marine Saline and Alkaline > Hypersaline >... | reverse complement strand
AGTTGACAAGTCACCCTCACAAGTGAACGCCCCTCTCGACACCCCCTAAACCCGAACACAAATTAATAATTAAACCATACCCTTATTCAATACTTAATCAAGTCTTTCTCTCCTTTAATGTGAACAATAACTTTAACCAAGTGCTTAATTTTAGTGCTCTTAATCTTCTTCAATAAAGTCTCCTCAACCTGGAACACGCCAGCAGGTGAGTCCATGAAAACATGAACTTCAACACACTTGGGTCCAGATTTAATCTTAACTTTTTGAATACTCATTGCACTAAAATCATGGATATCACGATCACTCTTCATGTAACTAAAACGAGCCCTACCACAAGTAATATCAGTGCCATCAGCAACACATACAATACCTGCTTCAATACTAGTACTATGGTAAGTGCCAAGGTGACAAAGAATGCCCTCCTCAATAAAAGATGAAAGCTTAACCCGATCCTCAGCATCATAAATCCCCTCAAGCAACCGCTTAATAATAGGCCCAGCCTTAATCAAGCCAAGCAATTCATGATTATCACGATTAACCCCTAAGCCAACATCATGCAACCAAGCACTAATTAACACAGCAATCAAACTATCCTCAATTTTACCATCCTTCTCAGCAATAATGGTTGGTTTAACAAGCTTAGAAATAATAGAAAAAAGCTTCAAAGAATTAAGAGCCACTACCTTAGCGTGAACCCTGCCATGATCAGTATAACTCATGCGACCAATCATATTATCATTAGACTTAACTAACAAAGCGTTAACTTCCTCATTACCCATTAAGAACTCAAGAACACTAGATAACCTTAAGTGCTCACCACAAAAAACTCTTAACTCCTTATCCAACTCACGCTCATTCATTACAAGAGATAATAATGAACTCAAACTTCTTTAAGCTTTTGATCAACCAACCCTTGAAGGTAAGGCAAGTTAATGAACTCGTAACGACCACGACACTGCAAGTAAACAGGGTAAAGCATTAAATCACTAAATAAACCATCCATCTCACAAGCCACTTCATAAGCGTCAAGAAAATAATTAGTCCGTAAATTAACGTTCTCCTGAACCAAGAAAGGCTTCAACACAGGATTCTTAAGCTCAGTGTCAAGAAATAAGAAACTCCTAAAGTCAGATTCGTCAACTTCATCAACATCATAAAAAACACGCTCACCAGCAAAGGATTTAACAGCATTACTAACAACTTGCAAGAAATACAAGTGATCAGCACCTAACTCATAAGGATAATTAGCACGAGATTTTAAAACATTATAAAGAGCATTAAACAAGTAAGGCCTAGGCTCATTACGATCCTCATTAACAAGAATAATTGAAGCTAAAGGTAAAGCAACAACTGGTCCAGTAATCTGAGACTCAATTAAGTCAGTGCTAATAACGCCCACACTATTAGTAAAACCATAACTTAAATCATCAGTTAAACCCCTGAAAGAACCATCAAAACTAAAACAATCAATAAATAAGTCACGCATACGCTTCAAACCATTAAGACCAGGGTAAACCCTCCTAGCCTCATTAATAACTAATTTAAAATCATCCAAGAATTGATCAAGACCTTGAATATCAGCACAAATCAAATTAGATAATTGATTTAACTTCCTCCTCATAAAAGATACAGTCAAGGAAATTACTTAAATAACTTTCTATTAATAATATTCTAATGAGTTTAAGCATTGGAACAGTAACCATTAACACTCAAAGATTCATGCCAGAATTCTTTGACAGGATACTAGCCACTGATAAAAGGGATAAAGCAATAACTAATGTTCTAAGACCAATCATAAGAACAAAAAAACAATTAAGTGAAATTAAAAAAAGATTTGAGGAATTAACTAAAAGCAGGGTTAATTTTGGTGAAGCAAAAAAATTATATTACAAGATTATTAATAACCTAAAAAAAGGCAATAATCAAAAAGTAATAGAGAATTATAAAAAACTAAAAACAATAATTAAGGAAATAGGAATTGAATACCCTAAAGTTGAAACACTAACAAACCTTCCAACATTAAAAACTAGCCAAGAAATAAACTCAATAATGCCGCAAGTAAAACAATTACTAGACTTAACAGATCCAATAAAACAATTAATAAACTTCTTAGTCAAAGAGTATAACTCAAAAACAGGTTTCCCAAACCCAGTAATAATTGAGATAAATTATAAAACAACACCCATAGGATACATTAACTTCTGGAGTAACTTATTTTTTGAAAAAGGCAAGAGACGCAAGTTCAAGATCCCTTCAATAGGAGTGGATAACCCAAATGATGAAGTATTATTTGATAAAAATAAGGGTTCAATAATAAAGATCACCTGGCACACTTTAGTAAAAATATTTGGCAACAAAATAGATCAAGCAACCAAATCAATAATAGCCACTGAATGGGCTAGACGAGAAAAAAGTAAAGACATAACAGAGTTCATAAACCAAGCCTATGAATTCTTCAAAGGAGTATTATGGCGCCAAGCAATCTGGCCTTTTGCCACAAACAGACCGTTCGGCAAGTACATGTCAGAGAACCTCTTAAAAACCATGATATTAGAAGTCAGTGCAGAGTCATTACAAAAAGTGATTAATGAAGCTGAATTTGGAAGAGTAAAAGACCTTCAAATAATAATTGAGAAACCACCATTATTGCCAAAGATCAGACAACCAAAAAAACCATTAAAAAATGAAGTAATTGAACCAGAAACAGAGTTAAACCAAACAGAGATAGAACAAATAAAAAAGTTAATACAAGAACAATTAAAACAAAAAGAGGCAAAAGGTCAAACACTAACTATTAAACCAATAAAATGGAGTATTCCAGGAGCATGCGGTTTAACAAGCACTCAAATGATACTAGATTATTTAGGAATTAAAATCCCAAAAATAAACTTCAAATTAGATAACAAAGACCAAGAACTAGCATTTATATTATACAAAGTATACGAGAATTATAGTTACTTTACAGAATTATTCAAACAAGACAATAATTTCTTAGAGTACTTAAGAATGTCAAGAGAACACGTTAAGAACATATTATACACAGGCAATATACTTAAACCATTAACTAAAGAATTAATAATAGAGTACACGCAACAATGGAAGAATTTAAGCGAGATAATAATCCTACTATCAATCCTAGTAGGCAAAAAGGTAATAATAAAACAAATGGGTTCGCCTTACAGCAATTTCTTAACAAGGGATGTTCTAAACGAACATCTTAAAGAAGTTAAAGACAAAAAAGCCTTACCCCCCATACTATACTTAAACGCAAGTCATTTCACCATAATCACTGGCTTAGAAAAAGACAACATAGTATTCAATGACCCTGATGGTGGTGAAACAAGAAGATCATCAATGAATACTCCAGGCCAGTTAAGAATGCCAGTAGTGTACTTCCTATACCCTAAAAAAGACATTAACTTTAAAACATTCTTAGATAAACTAAAAATTAAACCAACAGAAAACAATGAATTACCAGTTTAATCACGCATACACGCGTTTTATAACGAAGGGGTTGCCCACCATCAAAAACAGGGCAAATCTTAAAAAAAAGACATACACAAGTTTTATAAAGGGGTTATTTTTTTCTTTCATTTAACAGAAGGTGTAAAAAAATATGGAGAAACCAGAATTTAACACATTAAAGAGTTACTCAATTGATTTTGGAACCAGGAACTTTATAGAGTTAGCCTTAAAAGAAGCAAAAGAAGGTGATGAATCAAACAAGTTCATCAGCATCTCAAAAGGTTACACAGACCAGCAAGGCCGAAAACATTACAAGAGATCCCTTGGCTTTGCAATAGACGATGAAGTTATAGAATTCTTTATCAAAAGTTTCCCAGACTTAAAAAAAGAAATAGCTAAACTTCCAAAAACAGATAAAAAAGAAGAGTAAACCAATAGAAAGAATTATTTTTTATTTTATTTATTTAACAAACCTAACTTAAGTTTTATAAGCAATAATTGCCTGAAAACACTAATAATGAATCCTGTAATAACTGAACTAGCAAGGGTTACCAAATTATCAAAGAAACAAGTCAAGGAATTAATTGAAAAACCACCAAGCAAGTTAGGAGACCTGGCATTCCCATGCTTCACCTTAAGCAAACAATACAAAAAAGACCCTAAAAGCATTGCAGAAGAGATAACAAGTAAGATAAAAACTAAAGGTTTAATTAAAGAAGTAAGAGCAATAGGCCCATACGTTAACATATTCTATAATCAAGACGAGTTTGCAAACAAAGTAATCAAGAGATTGGAATTAATTAAGAAAACAGTTAAGAAAAAAATCATGGTGGAATTCTTCCACCCAAACACTCACAAAGGAGTTCACATAGGGCACGCCCGAAACTTATTTACTGGAGAATCAATCAGTCGAATACTGGAAGAAAAAGGAGTGAACGTTGTCAGAGTCACTTATGGAGGAGACATTGGGCCACACGTAGCTAAGTGCTTATGGGGTTACATGAACTTAGGCTTAAAACCAACAGGTGATAAAGGCGAGTGGTTAGGAAAAATCTATGCTAAAGCAAATAATAAGTCAACAAATAATAAAAGTTTACAAGAAGAGATAAGAGATATTAATAAGAAGTTATACTCAGGTAATAAAAAACTTCTAAACTTACTAGATAAGACAAAACAATGGAGCATTGATCACATAAAGAAGATGGCTCAATTAAGTAACACGAAATTCGACGCTTACATTTGGGAAAGCCAAGTTGAAAAACAAGGCTTAAAGATTGCTAAACAATTAACAAAAAAAGGTGTGCTAAAAGAATCTCAAGGCGCAATAATAGCTGACTTAGAAAAGTACAAACTAGGAATAATGGTTATAGTAACCAAGGATGGCACCCCATTATACCCTGCTAAGGATTTAGGCTTAGTTAAATACGAGTTTGAAAAATTCAAAGTTGATAAGATTATACACGTGGTAGGCACAGAACAATCATTCTATTTTCAACAATTATTCAAGGTATTCGAGCTAGCAGGTTGGAGTGAATGGGCAGAGAACAGCATCCACAGAGCTTACGAGTTAGTGGGTTTAAGGCAAGGTAAAATGTCATCAAGACTAGGCAACGTGGTATTATTCAGGGAATTATATGATAAAATGCTTGAATTAGCTAAGAAGGAATTAAAAGAACGATACAATAAAGTAACTGAGTCACTAGCTCATGAAGTCACGATTAGCGCTCTTAAATTCGGGATGTTAAACCATGATTTAAACAAGAAGATATTGTTTGATTATAAGGAATGGTTATCTTTTGAAGGAAATACAGGCCCATACATTCAATACTCATTTGTCAGGGCTAATAAGATCTTAAAAAAAGCTGGTGAAGTTAAAGCGAGCAAGATAAGGATAGAAAAAGAACAAGAGTATGAATTAGTAAAAAAACTAAATGACTTTAATAAAGAATTCAAAGAAGCTTATAACAAATTAGACCCTTCACTAATTGCTCATTACGCTTTAAGCCTAGCTAATGCTTTTAATAAATTCTATGAACACTGCCCAGTAATTAATTCAGAACTAAAGAATTCAAGAATACAGATAGTTAAAGCTTTTGTTAAAGTAATGAGCAGGGTAATTCACTTACTAGGTTTAAAACCAATGAAAAAAATGTAATGGGAAAAAAAATTTTTCTTTAATCGCGGTAATTATCTAAAATGCTTTCAAGCACTCTTAGATTATTATTAGCCACTATGTTTGCGAATGCCCCGAAGTCAGTGACTGCGCGGCCATCAGCCCTATCTGAAATAGACCTGATTATTAAGAAAGGAATGCCATTCACGTAAGACGCGTGAGCTACAGCACAACCCTCCATGTCAACGCAGGTACCATTAAACTCCTTGGTTAAATAGCTTTTACGCCTGCGACGCTTCTTATCAAGAAATTGATGGCCTGTTAACACCACCCCCTTAACAATTTTCTGGCCAGGCACTTGAGCTTTACGAGCCAAGCTAATTAAGTACTCGTCAGCTTCAAAAAACCTTAAGTCAGTATAAGGTATTTGACCACGAACCGGTGCAAAAGGCCTAGCATCCAAGTCATGATAAGCTAGTGATTCACTAATCACTACATCACCAATATCTAAATCCTTATCTAAGGCTCCAGCTACGCCAGAGAAGATAATATTAGTGATGCTGTCAAAAGAATCAATTAACTTTTGAGTCACGAGTGCAGCGTGAGTGATTCCAATCTCTGACTTTACCACTACAACGTCACGACCTTTAAGCTTGCCTTCATAAAAAGTGTAGTCAAACCATCGGTGTTTAACAATGTCAGACAAGCTGTCACGATAACAATCAACTTCCTGAGACATTGCACCAATAATCCCAAAGTATTTTTTAGCCATTAATGCTTCACCTCCACTATTTTATTATAATCTTTTACCGCTTTAGTCCAGCCACTAAGACATGACTTTACCTCGCGGATCCCAAACCCCTTAGCAACCTTTAATAAATTCTCTAATGAAAGATTGAGTGAAAAGAAGTCCTGTTCAAATAAGTCATCAAGCCTTGTTAATTGAGTGCTAACTCCTTGCTCAGCAAGGGTTGTTGCAATCAAAGCTCGATCCTTGCTTGGAATACTAAAACATAATAAGTAAGGAGAGAAGAAAGGCATTAACTCTTTACGTTCTAGCAAGTCAAGATTAAAACTAGTAAGTAAAAGATCAACGTCTTGCTCACAACTAGTGATATCACTCTTCTTAACAAAAGAGTAATCATTATCACAGATTAATGAGATAAAATCAACCAAGTACTCTTGGTCAAAACTTTTTTCAACACTTAAACGATAAAAACCTTGCTCAAGGCTTAACTTGATAAAAGGGTAGAAACGTTTAATGCTTTCATCAATATTAAGGTCATTAAGCCTTAATAATTTTAGAATCACTTCACCGAGCAAGTTAAGACCAGACTCGTATAAAGCCTTAAAATTACTCTCTTTGCAATTAGTCTTAACTACTTGTTCAGTTGTTTCACTCTCGTAAAGGCAACCACAATTAGTGCAGATATCTTGGCCTCGCTCTTTACCAATAAGACCACCGCAATAATCACAATGCTTATTAAATGCCATGCAAGACTACATCACTTTAACTTATTAAATAAACTCTTGAAAGAATTATTACTTCTTGATTAATACAAGAACATTAGCCCGACCTTTCTTAATCTTCTTAACAAAACCACGATCAACTAAGTCAGTAACAATCAAACTAACCTTTGCTTCGGACAAGCCAAGCTCTTTACGCAAGTCCTTTTGAGAAACTCGACCACCATTATTCTTAATGATCAGCAAAGTTTGTTCTAACTCATCATCAACCCATTCACCATTCCTAAACTTAAAGTAAAGCAGTATAATAGTAACTGAAACTATTAATAAAATAATAAATATGTACAAGATATTAAAGACAGGTTCTATTTCTTCAACCTCAGTAAATGAAACATTAGAGTCAATTAATTGTTCAAGCTCAAAATCTAAGTCAGGCAGTAATATCAAGTCAATTACGTAATCCCCATCATCAATAATGCTAACGTTTTCTTCAGCAAATAATCCTGATTCATTAAAGTAGTTAGCAGTAATAGTATAATTCCCTGGTGGAATATTAAAAGAGTAAGCACCATCTTTTGAAATCATGAATTGGGCAGGTACCGTGTTAACACTAACCAAAACGTTCATTGCAAGGTCTAGTTCATCAGTGTAAACTTCACCACTAACAAGGGCACAAAAACCAGTGTTTAATAATAACAAAATTAATGGAATTAAAGTTCTCTTCATTAATAGCTTTAAATGAGAAAATAATTAAAAAAACTTTTGTTTAGCAAAAAATAAGTGTTCGTAAAGTATTATAAAGTTTTTTAATGGTTTTAAAGAATCATTTTAAAGGGCTTGAAAAGTATGCTTAAAAGGTTTGAGCTCTTCAAAAAAACATGAACTACAAAATGTTCGGAATGTTGGCACTAATGGGTTTAGTGCTTAACAGTGTTATGGCACAAAGCCTAACACAGTTAGACCAGAACGTTAGAACCACTTACAAGAGTGTTAGAGACAATTACATAAGTGCAAAAAACGTTTACGAGACTGCAAGACAAGACTATGTGCAAGCAATAAACGCTTACAAAAGAGCAAGAAACGCTGCTAACCTTGCTGTTGCTAAAGAAAGAGCTGTTAATTTCTTAGTTAATGGTGCTAATAGGGTGATAAGGCAGTTAGAATGGTTAAAGGTTAAAGTTGAAAGTTTGCAAGGTATTTCTGAAGAGCGAAGAACTGCAATAATTAATGAAATTGACAGTGACATCAACGCTTTAATCAATATTAAAGATGATTTAAGTGATGGTGACGTTGATCGTGAAGAAATAGTTAGTGTTGGTCGCGCTATTAAGAATAAATGGGAAGAAGTTCAAGCAGCTGTTAAGCGTATAACAGGCCACATACTGGCTGCTAAAGTTAATTACGTTATTAACAAAGCTGAAAGACTTTATGAACAAATTAGGGATAGAGCAGAAGTACTTGAAGGTGAAGGTAAGAACGTTACTAGACTACTTACCTGGCTTGACGAGTTTGAAACTAATATTGAGACTGCTAAAGAAAACGTAGAGTTAGGTAGAGAAAAATTCCAAGAAATAACAACTCTTGCGCAAGCAGATAGTTTCTTTAGAGAAGCTAATCAAAGAATAGAGCGAGCTAACAGGTATGTTAGGAATGCTTATGTTAGACTAGTTCGCTTAGCTAAGGAGTTAAGAAGAGCAGAGTATGCAGTAAACGTTGCAGGTAAAGGATGGATTTACGCTTATGGTAATGGAACAGCCGTGTTACAAGGTAATGGAACAGTAATGGCTCGAACAAACACTCAGGGCAGTATCCTAGTATCTGGTGATGAAACATTAATCACTGTTAGGGGCACTGGCTCTAGAATAGACATTGATAATGGGTCAACCCTATACGAAGGTTATGGCGGCATAAGAGTTAAGGGTATTAACTTAAACATTGAGTTAAACGGCACTGACTTGAAACTTGTTGCTTATGGCCGAGGTAACGCTACCTTAACAGGTAATGGTACTTACAAGAGTGGTAAGACTGGTGGAGAATGGGTTGATTGGAGTTCAACTGGGGTTAATGTTGAGGTGAGTGATGAATGAAGGTACACGTGCTTGCATTAATCGCTATACTCTCTTTAATGGCTTTAGTTGGATGCACTCAATACCAACCAACTAACGGTGATGGCACACAAACCCAAGACGGAGTTGACAGCAACGAGACCTATCAGGATTTAAGTAGTGATGACGAATTCTTCGACGAGTTAGCCGAGCTAGATGAAGACTTAGACAGCCTTGGAGAACTTGATGACTTATTGAATGACACAGACATTGACTTTGATGTTGACTTTAACTAAGAAATTTTCTTTATTTTTTTTATTTTTTTAATTATTAGCGGACACATCGCCCCTGCTATAATAATCCTTTTATAGTGATCGAGCTCTAAGCATGATTTAATGAGTGATAAAGAAAATGAGTCTCCTGAAATAGCGATTGAGGACTTGCCTGGTGTTGGTCCAAAAACAGCTGAGAAACTTAAAGAGTCAGGTTTTAAGGATTTAATGGCTATTGCAACCGCGCCGGTTAAGGAGTTTGCAGAGATTGCTGAGATTGGTGACGCCACTGCAATTAAGATTATTAATGCTGCTCGCGACCACCTTAAAATGAGTTTCTCTACTGGGCTTGAAGTTATGGAGAAATTCAAGTCAATGCAATACATTACTACTGGCAGTAAAGAATTAGACAACCTATTAGGGGGTAAGGGTGTTGAAACCCAATCTCTTACTGAGGTTTTTGGTAAGTTTGGTAGTGGTAAATCTCAATTAGCTTTTCAATTAGCAGTTAATGCTCAACTCCCTATTAAAGATGGCGGTCTTAATGGTCACGCCTTAATCATTGACACTGAGAATACTTTCAGGCCTAAACGTATTATAGAGTTAGCTGAGGCTCGAGGGCTTGATGCTCAAAAAGTCTTATCTAAAATTCATGTGGCGCGTGCTTTCAGCACTGATCATCAAACATTACTAACTGAGAAGATTCCTGAATTCATTGAGGAAAAGAAAGTGCCTATTAAAGTCATTATTGTTGACTCTCTTATGAGTTTATTTCGTAGTGAGTTCATTGGTCGGGGAACCTTAGCTGATAGACAGCAGAAACTTAATAAGCACTTGCACATGCTTCAACGAATGGCTGATCGTTTTAATGCAGCTGTGTTCTTAACTAATCAAGTGATCTCAAGACCTGACGTGTTCTTTGGTGACCCAACAGCTGCTGCCGGGGGTAACGTTCTAGCTCACGCTAGCACTTATCGTGTTTACTTACGTAAGAGTCGTGGTGATAAGAGGATCGCCCGGCTTATTGACAGTCCTTGCCTGCCTGATGGTGAATGCATTTTCAGGGTTACTGGTAATGGAGTAGAAGATTAATAACTCTTAAATAAGTCTGTTTAATTAATATTAATTAATGGACGCCACTATCTTTCTTGCCCGATTCCTGGGTGGTTTTTACTTAATTTTTGGTTTCTTGTTCGTGACTGCTAAGTATTTGGGAAAAGTTATTGATAAGACTAATGATAAGTGGTTTACTGTCTCAACAGGTTATAATACTTTGTTACTTGGGTTAGTGACTGTCGTGCTTCATAATGTTTGGGTTTGGGATTGGCCTGTTGTGATTACTATTATTGGTTGGTCTACTCTTATTAAAGGGTTTTTGAAGATTGGTTTTCCTGAAATCATTAATAAGCAAGCTCAACGTTTTAAAGACAAGCAATTGTTAAGCACTGTGGTTCTTGGATTAATTGGTGCGTGGTTGATCTTTATGAGTTTATGAACTTAATGATCTCATTAGCCATTTTTTCTCCAACGCCTCTTATTGATAATAAGCCTTTCTTACCTTCACGTTTATAGAGTTCTTTAATATCCTCTTTAGTTGAGTCAATGCTCCAAGCAGCTTTAAGGTAAGCGAATTGACGGTAACCCATTCCTTCAGCCATCATCACGTCGCGTGACTTAATATAGAAGTGCTCTGTTAGTTGGTCATTAAAGGTTTTGGAAAAAGGTTTTGGAATATGGTTTGGTAACTTATACTTTTTACAATACTCTTTGAATAATTCATGAGTCTCTTTATAATTTAATTGGTTGCCTCGCTTATCAAAAACCTTATCATACTTTGACACGAGCTTTGGATCATATCTTCTTAAGAATTTATAAAAGTGAGTGCGACAATAACCCCATAAGGTGAGGCCAGCGTCAAGCACGTACTTACCACCATTATCTCTTGTTTTCTTAACAAGGTTTTTAATATTATCTTCAGAATCACAAATGAATGGCAGGATGGGCATAACCACTGTTCCTGTGAAGATTTTATTATTTGATAAAGCCTTCATTGCCTTGAATCGTGAATTAATACTTGGGGCTCTTGACTCAAAATGCTTCTTAGCTTTATCATCACTTGAGAACACGATTGACCATCCAACATTAAGGTAATTTTTTGAGAGTTTTTTTAAGACATCTAAATCCTTTAGTAATAATGGTGATTTCTCATTAATGAACACAGGGAACCCTAGTTCATGACATACCTCTAGCATTCCTCGAGCATAACGATACTTTGACTCAATTGGTTGATAAGAATCAATATAGATGATGTCACGAGGCTTACCTTTTAATTGCTTCCTGAGTAATTCAACGCAGCCATCCTTGACTTTAATGTATTGTGAGAAAGCATCCTCAAGTCCTGGTTTTTCACGAGCTAAGCGGTTATACTTCTCGTCACGCCAATAACAATACTCGCAACCATAACAACAACCCATGTAAGGGTAAGCTGAATACTTAGTCCAGAACCAACCACCATCTACACGCTTTTGTTCATTCAAAACACTTTTAGGTTTATACCGGACATATTCAACATCCATAAAGAATAAAAAAGGTTTCATGATCTAATATCTTTTATGGTTTCAAAAAAAACTACTAAAAAGATTATTGAAACTGGTTGTTGCAAACCCTTTAACCCAAAACCATGGCATAAGAAAACCAAGGTCTTCAAGAACAAGTTATTTGTTAAAGCACATGTTACTAGCTTCTTTCACATTCCATTAAACTTTGGGAGCGTGATGAAGAAGACAATGGATGCCATCTTTGATGCCAAGGCTCAATCTAAGATTCCTTTAATGTTATCTGATGAGAAGAGTTTATGGGGTTCTGACTTATACATTGCAGTTAAGAAAAAAGTGCCAGGCTTAGAAAACGTTAGGTTATCAGGTACTTTCCTAACAAAAGTGTATGAAGGCGGTTACAAGGAAATGGGTAATTGGATTAAAGACATGCAAGAGTATGTTGCGTCTAAGAAAAAGAAAATAAAGAATTTATATTTCTTTTACACAATGTGCCCTAGTTGTGCTAAAGCTTATGGCCAGAATTACACAGTATTAGTAGCTAAAGTATAAAAATCATCTAGTAACCCTAAAGGATTCTATCATCTTAACTAAATGCATTTTATTTTTCATGTGCTGACGCGCAGGCTCTGTTAAGTTAATTAATAATTCAGCCATTGCTTTTTTCAAATCTAATGGGTGAAGCTTGCCTGACTTGTAAACATTAACTAATTCTTTATAATCTTTTAAGACTAATTCACCCCCAAACTTCTCAGGACGTATAATCCGCATAGGACCATTAAGGAATCCAATTGAGTGAGCCCAATCTATTAAAGGGTTAAACTCTATCTCCTTTTCTGGGCAGAAAGCGTTATTAATCTTAGACTTAATATCCTCTGGTTTATCAGTTAGGAAGATGCAAGTTTTTGGCTTGCTCTTACTCATTTTCATACTTAACTTAATTAAGGTTTTATCAGCGTTTTTTGGCACTGGCCAAACACTTGGTTTTTGTAGTCCAAGCCATAAGTGAGTATGCAAGGCTATTGGTTTATAAACCATGCCTTTATGTGTGAATTTTTTGTCAATCTTAGTAGCTACTTCGCGCGCAATAACGTGAATCTTTCGTTGATCCATCCCGCCGTGAGCAATATTCCAACCATTAAAGAATATGTCAGCTGCCTGCATTGGAGGGTATAATAAACTGCCAAAAGCAGTTAATTCTTTTTCCTCACGACCCATGATAGTAATACTTCGTAAAACCCTTTTTAAACTAGTATTCATGCTAACATCAATCATTGTCCGCCAGAAATCATTATCATAAACGTCAGAGCCTTTAACAAATTTTACTTTTGAAGGGTCTCCACCAATACATTTTAGTCCAGCTGTTAAGATCTCTTTAATGTATTCACAGCCTTTCTGAATGTTATCCCAAACCCCGCCTAATTTCTTATTAATTAAAGTATGCCAGTCTGCTAGGAAGATTGAGCATTTAATGCCTGCTTTCTGTAAGTCAGCTATTTTCTGGACCATGCCAATTCCTTGACCAATGTGAAGCCGACCACTAACTTCTAAGCCAAAATAATGATTTAATGGCACCCCAAGCTCTAATAAGTGCTTCAAATCCTTTTTAGTTAATAATTCCTCAGTTGGCCACTGAGTGATTAATTTCATTTGTTCATTAATATCCATTAATTCATGGATATCACGCTGTTAAATAAGTAGTTTTCTAAAAAGACATTTAAAGATTAATTAATTGCTAATCTAATATAATGGATGTTTCTTGGAGGATTGGTGGTGAAGCTGGTTATGGAATCGCTACTGCTGGCTTAATGTTTGCCCGGATGTGCATGAAGCATGGATTGCACGTGTTTGGTTCAAGAGAGTACCCTAGCCTTATCAGGGGTGGTCATAATACTTTCACAATCAGGTTAAGTGATAAAGAACTTACTTCTCAATCAAAATACTGCGATGTAATAGCTGCTTTAAATGAAAAAACAATTAAAGAAGAGTTAAAAGACTTGCGTAAAGGCGGCATCATAATCCATGACTCAGAAGTCAAGACATTAGTTAAGGGTTTTAAGCTTATACCAGTGCCTTTAAAAGAGATTGCTGGAAAACACGGTAATGCTAAGATAATGATGAACACTGTAGCAATAGGTGTTTCTGCTGGTGTTTTGGGTTTAGATAAAGCAAAATGCCTTAAGGTTATTAAAAGAATTTTTAAGAAAAAACCAAAAGTGGTGAAGCCTAATATTAAAGCTTTTAATGAAGGTTATGAGATAGGCTTTAAGCATCAAAAAATCAAGGTTCCTGATAAGAAACCAAGTAATGAAATGTTAATCTCTGGTAATGTTGCTTTTAGTATTGGTTCTTTAAGAGCTGGTTGTAACTTCATCAGTGCTTACCCAATGACCCCTGCTACTGGCATCCTTGAATACCTTTGTGGCAAAGCCGAAGATTATGGGGTTAGGGCTTGGCAGTCAGAAGATGAGATCGCTGCTATTAATAACGCTTTAGGAGCCTCATTTGCAGGTGCTCGCGCACTAACTTGCACTAGTGGTGGTGGTTTTGCTTTAATGAATGAAACAATTAGTTTAGCTGGGATAAGTGAAACACCAATAGTTATTGCTTTATCCCAGAGACCTGGCCCAGCTACTGGTTTACCAACTAGGACAGGTCAAGGTGATTTAGGGTTCGCGCTTAACGCTGGTCATGGCGAGTTCTCAAGAATAGTGTTAGCCCCAGGTGATGTAAATGAATGTTATGAAACTGCTTTAAAAGCTTTTAATTATGCTGACAAGTATCAAACACCAGTTATTGTTATGCTTGATAAACATTTATCAGTTAGTGTTAACACTGTTAAACCATTCACTGATGATTATAAAATAGATAGGGGTAAATTATTAACTAAGACTCGTAAAGTAAGAGAAGGACACCGGTTCAAGCGTTATGAGTACACTAAAGATGGGGTCTCGTCTAGGCCTGTGCCTGGACTTAAAGGTTTAACTTATTGTTTTGCTGGTGACGAGCATGATGAAGAAGGATTCATAATTGAGGATGCTGATAAAGCTAAACTAATTGCTGATAAAAGATTAAGGAAACAAAAGTTAATTGCTAAAGAATTAAACGATGGGGTTAAAGTTTATGGCAAAGGCAAGAACACAATTATTTCTTGGGGTTCAACTAAAGGCGCGATAATTGAATCATTAAAATCTTTGGATGCTCAATTCATTCAAGTTAAAACCTTAGCCCCCTTACCTGAGGAAGCTATTAAGAAAAGAGTTAAGGGTAAGATTGTCATCATTGAGAATAATCGTGATGGCCAATTATCTGAGTTAATTAAGTGTTTAGGCTTAGAGTTCAAGCAATTCAATAAGTATGATGGCAGGCCTATACACCCAGAAGAGGTTGTTAAAGAAGTTAAGAGGTTATATTATCATGAGTCTTGATACTTGGGATAAACCGAACTGGTGTCCTGGTTGCGGTAACTTCGGGATATGGAATGCTTTAAAAATGGCTTTAACTGAGTTAAAATTGCCTCGTGAGAAAGTAGTGATGACTGGTGGTATTGGTTGTTCAAGCAAGATTCCTTACTGGGTTAATGTTAATTCTTTCTGTGGTCTTCATGGCAGGCCCGTGGCCTTAGCTACTGGCGTCAAACTTGCTGATCCAGAGTTAACTGTTATTGCTAGTGGTGGTGATGGTGATGGTTTTGCAGAGGGAACTAATCATTTTATTCACTTAATGAGGACTAACCCTAATATTACTTATATTGTTCATGATAACCAAATATATGGTCTTACTAAAGGCCAGGCTTCACCCACTAGTGATGAAGGATTCATTACTAAAACAACTCCTTGGGGCGCTGTTAAAGCCCTTAACCCTTTAACCACTGCGCTTGGATCTGGGGCCACGTTCGTGGCTAGGGGTTTTGCTGGTGATATTAAACAATTAAAGGATTTGATGAAGAAAGCTATTAATCATAAAGGCGCTGCATTGCTTGACGTGTTACAACCATGCGTTACTTTTAACAAGCAGAACACTTATGCTTGGTATAAAGAAAGAATTTATAATTTAAAGAAGCCCTTAAAGACTAGGGTTGTTGCTTTTAAGAAAGCACTTGAGTGGGGTGATAAAATCCCTGTAGGTGTTTTTTACCAGTCAAGTGATGAAGTACTTGATGATCAATTACCTAAACCAGTAATTGTTAAGAAGCGTGATGTTAGTAAATTGTTCAGAGAATTATTATGAAGTTTGAGCAAAGCGTTGGCGCAGTTGTTTTCTATCAGGATAAATTTCTTGTTCTTCGTTATGGTCATGGTCATTGGGGTTTGGTTAAGGGTCATATTGAGGAAGGCGAGACAAAGAAACAAACCCTGATAAGGGAGTTAGAAGAAGAGACTGGCATTACTGAATCAACGTTTGTTCCTGGTTTTAAAGAAGAGATTGGTTATTATTATAAAAGTAAGGGCTTGATTAGTAAGAAAGTTACTTTCTTCTTACTTAAGGTTAACACGATGAAGGTAACTCTTAGTCCTCGAGAACACACTGACTTTAAATGGTTAACTTATGAAGAAGCAATTAAATTAATCACTTTTGAGAATGTTAAAAGAGTGTTACGTAAAGCTAAAGAGTTTTTAAACTAACTGCCACGCTCTTATAGTTTGGCGTGAAACTCTCTTCATCAAACTTTAATGGGAATAACTTATTTATTGGTAAGCTTGAGTAATGAAAGTAAGCTCCTATTATTCCTGACGGAAGCTTTTTTGAAGCATAGACTTTACCATTAAGTGAGGTTACTGTGCTTGAAACCTTAACGGGTTGGCCTTCTTTTAAACCAAGATTTTTTAAGTCTTCAGGGTTCATGTAAAAACCTGGTGGTTCACGCATCTTAGATAAAGTCTTACTATTCTTAGTTATCTCATTTGATAGGAAAGAATAACGGGATCGATAAGTGGTTAAGATAAAAGGGTACTTGTCACTAGTTAAGTCAGCAATCCCATCAAAGTCTTCAGGCATGAATTGATATTTCTTAACACTCTTGTCAGGCCATTGATCATTACCAAGCCATAACTCGTTAATGTTTATTTTAGAGTAATCAATAACTTTCTTTTTGATCTCTATTAGGATTTCCTTTGTGTTATGGTATGATAACTTCTTTTTCATTCTCTCAGCTAGTTTTTTAAGAACTTTCCATAATTGGTCAGGTCCTTCAATAACCTTGGTTATTTTGCGAACTCTTCGCTCGCCATTAGTGATTGTGCCTTCACTCTCTAAGAGGCTGGCGATTGGTATCACAACATTAGATGATTTAGAAGTATTATTATGGTATGAGCCGAAGTAAACAGTGAAGGCTTTCTTAAATTTAGTTGTTAATTCAGTAATGGCTGGCATTGACTTTAAAGGGTCAAACTCTGTGATGAATAAAGCTTTAGCAGGTGACAGCATTAAAGCCTCTATTATGTTCAAGCCTTTGCACTTAAGTTCGCTCTTGCAAGCTGATCCATAAACATCGCCAACTCCTTGAACATTTACTTCTCCTCTTAAAGTTAATATTTTTGCTTTCTTTAGCAAGGCCAGGTTTAGTAATGAGTGAACGTTCTCTAAGCTATTAACGTACTGGGTTAAACCCATGCCATGAAATATTCCAAGACTCTTTGATTTAACTAAAGTTTTTAGTAGCTTATAGTAATCCTTCTTGCTTATATTGCAGTTTTTAATAACGTACTCTGGTTTGTAATCTCTTACTTTCTCGCGCAAGTACCTGAACCCTTGATGATTGCTGGTTACGCCTTTGCGTATTAACTCCCTGATCAAACCATTTAATAAGCAGGTTTCTGATCCAGGCCTTATAGTGATCATTGTTTCTCGATCACGGTGACCATTCATAAAGGAGTGAACCCTGATCACTTTTAATTTCTTCCTGAGTAATTTATTATAAAATACTGGATAATTCTTCTCAGGTTCAGATCCAATGATTAATAAAGTATCTATTTTGTCAACATTACTCATTAAGGTTATGTTTGGAGTGCCAAAAACATTATTCATTGCCATGACCGTAGCGTTATGGCATAACCGGCCACAACAAGAATCAATGTTTGCGGTGCCAAAACAATCTCGAGCAAATTCTTCAAGAACATAATTATCTTCATTAGTTAATTTGCCACTAGTGTTAAAGAAAACCTCGCTAGGCGCAAGACTTTTAGTATTCTTGATAATGTGATCAAAAGCTTTAGCTAAAGTAACTGGCTTACCATTAATGGTTGGCTTAGTAATCCGGTTCTGATCAAACACTTCATTAATGGTTAAACCTTTAATGCAGGGTGCTCCATCAGATACTTCATCACCCTTTACCCCTAAAACCTTAATGATCTTGTTATCCTTAACTTCATAATTAAGCCTGCAACTACAACCACAGTAAAAGCACGAACTTTCAATAAACACCATTACTTTATAGGAAGTAAAGCTCTATTTATTAATTTCTCGTTGAAAAAAGTAAAATGCAAGGGTTCTTAAACCCCTCTTTAATTCACAGGTTATATGAAAGGAAAAATTAAAGCATTAAGAACATCTTTTGGCTTCATTAAAAAAGAAAATGAAGAAAAAGACGTTTTCTTCCATCAATCAGATGTTGAAGGCGGAGAAACTGGATTTAAAAAATTAGCCGAAGGCGACACAGTTGAATTTGAAGAAGAAAAAGGTGATAAAGGTCCAAAAGCCATTAATGTTAAAAAAGTAGAATAAAAGAAAAATCATTTATTTTAATAATATTATCTTAAATTGTTTATTTTTATTTCAACTTATTACTAGTTAATACTCTTTAATACAAATATTAAAAAAACTTTTAATTATTTCAGAAAAGCTTTACGAAACTTAGGCCAAGGCAAAGCGTTAACCACATCCTTGTTCTCAGCCCAACCCCTGCGAGCAGTTGCAATACCAAAACGCATATACTTTAATTGATCAATAGAATGAGCATCAGTATCAATAATGATTTTACAACCAGCCTTAACAGCAGATCGTACAAGCACGTCAGGAAGATCCAAACGCTTAGGCTGGGCATCAACCTCCAAAAAAACTCCATGATCCTTAGCAACCTCAAACACGCGACCCAAATCAAGATTAACCCCTTCACGAGCATTAATCAAACGATTAGTTGGGTGAACCAAAGCATTAACATAATCATTACTTAATGCTTTAACAACCCGATCAGTCATTTGTTTCTGAGTCTGACGGAATTTAGAGTGAACTCCAACAAGAACATAATCCAACTCTTTAAGCAAAGAATTAGGAACATCAAGACTACCATCAGGCTTAATATTAACTTCAAGACTATGAAGCACTTGAATGCCTTTAAACTTCTTCTTAAGCTTAGAAAATAAAGAAATTTGCTTCCTAATACGTGCTGGGCTGAGAGCATTAGCAATAGGTAAGTTACCAGCGTGATCAGATAAGCCAACATATTCATAACCCAAGCTTTGAGCAGCAGTTATCATCTCCTCAACAGAATTAACCCCATCACTCCAGTCAGAATGCATTTGCAAATCACCCCTAACCTTAGTAACTAAATCAGGCAAGCTCTTAAGTTCAAGCTCGCCAGTATTCTCACGCAACTCAGGAGGAACAGTTAATAAACCAAGCTTATCATAAACTTGTTTCTCAGTCTTACCAGCCACTAATTTATCACCCTTAAACAAGCCATACTCATTCAACTTGTAACCTTTTTTAATAGCTAATTTCCTAACAGCAATGTTATGAGCTTTACTGCCAGTAAAGTATTGTAAAGCAGCGCCATAAGATTTAAGCTTAATTAAACGCAAGTCAACCTGTACTCCAACAGGCAACCTAATAGAAGCCTTAGTTGACCCTTTAACAATCTTAGAACCCTGATCCAAGAAAACCTTAACTAACTCCTCACTCTTAGGCACGGCCAGAATATCAATATCACCAATAGTTTCAGTCATGCGCCTAAGACTACCCGCATAATCAATCTTCTCTGCAAAAAGTTCAAGCTTAGAAACTAGTTCATCAGCTATAAGTAAAGCATCACTTAATAATAACCGATCTTTAGTCTTCTTAAAGACATTAATGTTTTTCAAAATATTAGATTCACTCTTCTCACCAAAACCCTCAAGCCCCCTAATCTTTCCTTGCTCAGCAGCCTTTTTTAAATCCTTAAGATCCTTAACCCCTAAAGCATCATATAATCTCTTAACCTTCTTAGGACCCATGCCTTCAACACTCATTAATTCATCAAAATTAAAAGGCATCTCTTTTTTCAAAGATTCATAATAACGAAGCTTGCCAGTCTTAATTAATTCACGAATCTTCTTAGCAATGCCTTCACCAATACCAGGCAATGACTCTAAGCCCTCAACACCCTCAATAGGCTTACCTAAACCCTCAACAGTGCGGGCAGCCTTAAAATAAGCCCTAGGCTTGAAATCAACACCCTTAATCTCAAGCATTTCACCAATCTCGTAAAGAACTTTAGCAACCAATAAATTCTTCATAACCAATATAAAGGAGGATTTACTAACTTATTAAATATGATCCTCAGGCCAACAAGAATAAAGAAGTTAGGCAGTTACTTTATAGCTGCAGCAATGCCTGCAGCAACCACCCTCCTTAGTTTTGGAACACTAACCCCTTATGCTATAGCTATAAGCGCTGGAATAATAGCTAACGCAGAAGTAAGCAGACTAAGATACAAGTATAAGATAACCGATAAGGAATTACATAATGAAGCTGGATTACTAAGAAAAGAACGAACCAGTGTTCAATTAAAAGATATAGTTAAGATAAACGTAAAACAAGGATTCATAGAGCGATTAATGAGTTATGGGCACTTAGAACTAGAAACCAAAAGCACGCCAGTCAACATTTACAATATTCGCAAACCAAAAACAATAGCTGAACGCATAAAAGAATTAAAAAAGGATGTTGAAGCCCAATGGAACAAGTAATAATCCATTACTCAGAAATAGGGCTAAAAGGCTCAAACAGACCTTATTTTGAAAAAAAATTACTAAGCAATATTAAGAAAGTCACTGGCTTAAAAGTCTCAAGAGAGTACGGCAGGTTAGTAATGGATTATGATAAGAAAAAAATAAGATTATTAAAACAAATACCAGGCATAGCCTATTATGCTCCCGCAATAAAAGCCAAACTTGATATTAAAGACATTAAAAATAAAGCAAAAAAAATAATTACTAAAGGGCCATTCAGGATTACAACCAAGAGGTCAAATAAGAAATTCAAGTACACTAGCCCAGAAGTTAATAAATTAGTAGGAGAAGTCATTAAATTACCAGTTAATTTAAGTAAACCAAAAACAGAATTATTTATTGAAATAGGTGAAAAAAATGCTTACTTGTACACTAAAAAAAATAAAGGCCTAGGAGGCCTGCCAGTAGGAGTAACAGGTAAGTTAATAGCTTTGGTTAGTGGTGGCATTGACTCACCAGTAGCTTGCTATGAAATGATCAGGCGTGGTTGCGAAGTAATAATAGTTCACTTCTACAATAATCGTGAAGGTGTTAAGGATAAAATACTTGAGTTAGCCAGAAAAATAGCAAAGTATCAAGGAAGTGTAAAAACTTACTTAATACCATTCCTTGAATTACAAAAACAAGTAATAATGAAAGTACCAGCAAAACAACGAATGATAGTTTATAGAAGATTAATGTTCATGATAGCTGAGAAAATACTAAAGCAAGAAAAAGCCTTAGGATTTATTACAGGAGATAATGTTGCACAAGTAGCCAGTCAAACACTCGATAACTTAAGAGTAATCTGGAAAGCAACAAGCGAGAATGTTTACGCACCACTACTAAGTTATGATAAAGAAGACATAATAAGCAAAGCTAAGAAAATAGGTACTTATGAAACAAGCATTAAACCATACAGTGATTGCTGCAGTTACTTAATAGCAACCCACCCAGAAACCAAAGGAAAATTAGAGGAAATCAAGAAATACGAAACTGGATTAAATAAGAGTTTGATTAGTAAGGCTTTGAAAGAAGCAGAAGAAAACATGATTAAACTTAAATAATACAAGAGTTATCTTAATCTCATGGACGTGTTCAAGGATGCGTTAAACAAGTTAGATAAAACCAGTAAATTAATTAATGAAGATATTTCATTCTTAAAGAATCCAGAGAAGACCATAATAACTAGTTTTCCAGTAAAAATAAAAGGTAAAACAAAATACTTGCAAGGCTACCGCGTTCAATATAATTCATTACTAGGCCCCACTAAAGGTGGTCTGCGATTCGCGCCAAGAGTTGATTTATCAGAAGTAAAAGCACTAGCTTTATGGATGACCTTAAAGAATTCTCTAGCAGGCATCCCTTATGGTGGTGCTAAAGGAGGGGTCACAATTAATACTAAAGAATTAAGTCAAGATGAATTAGAGAACGTGACCAGGGGATTCACTAGATCTATAGCTAGGTTTATAGGTAAAGATGTTGACGTGCCAGCCCCAGATGTTTACACAAACCCACAAGTAATGGCTTGGTTACTGGATGAGTATGAAACTATTAAAGGATTGCACGAGCCAGGAGTAGTGACGGGCAAACCATTAATTCTAGGAGGCAGTGAAGGCAGGGGTCAAGCAACAGCGCTTGGAGCTTACTACGTGATCAAGAATGTTGCTTCAAAAAATAATACTGTTATTATTCAAGGCTTTGGTAATGCAGGTAAGAACCTGGCAATAATGTTATACAAAGAAGGTTATAAAATCATTGGTGTTAGTGATTCAAGATCTGGCATAATAAATAAAGATGGGATCAATGTCCCAGAGTTAATTAAACATAAAGAAATAACAGGAAGTGTTAAAGATTTTAAACTAGGAACAAACATTTCTAATGAGGAATTAATAACTATAGAAGTTGACGTGTTAGTTCCAGCTGCAGTTGAGAACGTGATAAATAAGGAAAACGCTGATAAAGTTAAAGCCAAGATCATAATTGAAGTAGCAAACGGGCCGGTTAGCAGTGAAGCTGACGAAGTATTAGACCATAAAGGCATGATGATATACCCTGATGTTCTATGCAATTCTGGGGGAGTAATAGTTAGTTATTATGAATGGGTTCAAAACAATCAAGGATATTATTGGAGTGAACAAGAAGTTAATGAAAAATTAAAAAATAAGATGAACAATAACTTGCAATCAGTGATTAATGAAGCAAGAGAATTAAAATGTTCATTAAGGCAAGGAGCCTACGCTTTAGCTGTTAAAAGATTAATTCAAGCAAAAAGATTACGTGGCAGATAAGTCACATTATTTTTGATTCATTATTAATTAAAGCGTCTAGAATCCCAGTTGGTGACTTCTTAGTTGTCTTAATAAAATCATTAATAAAGTCATGAGGCACCATTGCAACAAAACGCTTACCAAGGCACTCACCACTAAAAAAAGAATCAATACTAGCACGCAAAGGCCTGCGAAAAGTATTGCTAACAGCTAATGATAAATGAGTATTTAATTGCTCAACACTAGCAAAACTAATACCATCCCTTAAATCAATAAAAGGAATCTTATTACGTTTAGCATAACGCCTTACCTTTAAGATTGATACAACGCCTTCCCTTACAACCAAGCCTTTTTTCAACTCCAATACACCCCCCAGTGTACTTGTATTCACTGAAAAGTAAGTACTTATTATAAACATTTTCATCCGAGAACTATAGATAAAAATGTCTATATAAAAAACCTTCCTAATAGAAGAATCTCTATATGAAATATAGGTGTTTTGTTGTTCAAGTAAATAATATAACTAAAGAAAAACTCTTAAAAAACAATGAAGTTCAAGTTTTTATCACACACAGCAGACCTTAAATTCAGAGCCTATGGCAAGAACTTAAATGAAGCGTTTGAGAACGCAGGCCTAGCTTTTTTTGAATCAATAACTAACACAAAAAAAGTAGAACCAAGCAATAAAAAAGAAATAAAAATAAGCGCTCAAGATAAAGAATCATTATTATATGATTTCCTAGAAGAATTACTAATACTGCAAGAAGCAGACAAGTATTTATTCAGCAAGTTTAAAGTCACAATTAAAGATAACACCTTAACCGCTAGTTTATGGGGAGAGAAAATAAATAATAAACATGAAATGCGCAGTGTTGTCAAAGCAATCACTTACAATGAAATGAAGATAATTAAAGAAAAAGGTAAAGTAACACTACAAGTCGTCCTTGATATTTAAGAATTAATTAAATCATAAGCACTAAAAGAAGCTATCACTCCCTCAGCCGAGCCAGTAATTGCTTGCTTAAAAGGCGCGTCAGCACAATCACCAGCCGCGTAAACACCCTTAACATTAGTACGAGAGTAACGGTCAATAATTATCTCACCCTTATCATTAAGTTTAACTCCAATAGATTTAGCAAGATCATTCTGAGGCACTAAGCCAATCTCAATAAACAAGCCATCAAGAGGAAACTCCTTGCCATTATCAAACACTACATGAGTGAGTTTTTTATCACCCTTAACCTCAACAACATTAGTATTATTAATAATCTCAATCTTACCCTGCTTAACCTTAGCCTCAACGCGTTTAACATTAACTGGCTCAGCCCTAATCTTAGCCCGACGATAAATAATGTATACTTTCTTAGCATACTCACTTAATAATAATGCTTCTTTAGCAGCAGAGTCACTGCCACCAACAACACCCACAATCTTATCCTTAAAGAACATACCATCACAAGTAGCACAATAAGAGACCCCCCGGCCAGAGAACTCTTTCTCACCAGGCACGCCAAGCTTACGATGAACCGTGCCAGTAGCAAAAACCAATGTCTTAGACTTAAAAGATTTATCAGCAGTTTTAACAATAAAACCATCACTTGACTTATTAACACTAACAACCCGATCATTAATTATCTCAGCATCAAAAGCTCGAGCATGACCCTCAATCTTCTTCATTAAATCAATACCAGTAATCCGCTTCTCACCAGGCCAGTTCTCAACCAAATGAGTAGTAGTGATTAAGCCACCAATTAATTCACCAATAACTAAAGTCTTCATTAGGAAACGCCGAGCATAAATGGCTGAGCTCAAACCAGCACTACCAGCCCCAATAATAATCAAGTCATACATGAAAAATAGTAAAAGCTAGTCATATAAAAAGTTTTTATACAACCAGAATATAAACTAAAACATGGAATTAAAAAAGATTAGCGAAGTTAAATGGCAATTACCAAAAGAAAAAGGCATGAAAGTACCAGCTTATGTTTTTGCATCAAAAAAATTACTAGAATTAATGAAACAAGATAACACACTAACCCAATTAAAGAACATAGCCTCACTACCAGGAGTATACAAAAACGCTTTATGCATGCCAGACGGACACCAAGGCTACGGTTTCCCAATAGGCGGGGTGGCAGCACTGGATTACCATGACGGAGGCATTAGCCCAGGAGGTATAGGTTATGACATCAATTGCTTAACCCCAGACACTAGGGTATTAACACCTCTAGGTTGTTTTAGAAGAATAAATGATTTGGGCAATAATAATTTAGTTGCTAATAATAATGGTTTTTTAATGTATAAGACTAAACAAGACTATGAAACAGTCTCATTCAATAATGGATTAAAGAGTAGTAAAATAAACTTTGTAATGAAAAAAGACTCTTATAAAGAAGTCCTTACGATCAAAACAATGCTTGGAAGAGTAATCAAATGCTCTAAAGATCACCCAATTCTTACTGAAAAAGGAATGATTAAAGCAGGCGAGTTAAAAATAAATGATGAAGTTGTTATTAACCCATTCATTGGTGTAGAGCATGAAGAGTTAAATGATAACACCTTAATTAATGTTAATGAGTTTACTGGACAAATGAAAACTAATTTAGTTAAAAGAGGGTTATTGCCATTAAAAGAAAACAGTAAGAAAACCCCCTATCTTGCAAGACTTATTGGTTACTTGCTTGGTGATGGAACAATTTATTATAGCAAGAACAAAGGTTTCGTTAATTTCTACGGAAGCATAGAAGACCTAGAAAAGATTCAGGAAGATCTTGCAATAATTGGTTTCAAATCAAAAATATACAGCAGACAAAGAAATCACAAAATAACCACTCAATACGGAACCAAAGAATTTGCTCTAGAAAACCATGAATTGCACTGCAGTTCAAAAAGTCTAGCTAGACTATTAGAGAAACTTGGCACGCCAATTGGCAATAAGACAAGACAAGATTACGAAATACCAGCGTGGATTATGAGATCAAAAAGATGGATTAAACGGTTATTCCTCTCAGGATTCTTTAGTGCTGAACTAAGCAAGCCTAAATTAATGAGCAAGTATAACTTTTATACACCAGTCATATCACAAAACAAAGCTAGTAAGTACGTTGAGTCAGGTCATAAAATGCTCGAACAAATAAGTGACTTACTTAAAGAGTTTGGAATAAGAGTTAATAAAATTAGTTTAAGAAAAGAATACAAAAATAAGCAAGAAGAAGAAACCTACAGGCTAAGATTAATAATAGCAAATGACTCAGAAACACTAATTAATCTTTACTCAAGAATTGGCTTTGATTATAATAATAAAAGACAAGTTTTAGGAATGCTTGCAACAAATTACTTACTTTATAAAGAAAGTATAAAAAATATTAGAGTTGAACTAGAAAAACAAGCAGTAATATTGAAGAGTAATGGAATGAGTATCAAAGAAATCCTAACTGAATTAAATTCAAAAATGATTAATAAACGATTCATAGAACGAAGCGTTTGGGGCGGACGAAAAGAGAGTCCAAGACCACCACAAGGATTCATTACTTTTAAAGAATTTAATGAAGAAGTAGTATTTCATGAGGGTTTAGTTAAAGACAAGATTGTAAACATTAAAACTAAAGATTATAATGGACCACTTTATGATATTAATGTTAATGATGAAAAACATAATTTTATTGCTAACTCATTCATTTCATCAAACTGCGGAGTAAGATTATTAAGCAGTAATTTAAGCAAAAAAGAGATTAGCAAAAAAATAAGTGAAATAGTAAACACATTATATAATAACATTCCATCAGGAGTGGGTGTTGAAGGAAAACTAGGCAAGTTAAGCGATAATGAATTAAGCAAAGTATTAAACCAAGGTGCAGAATGGGCTTTAAACAAAGGATATGCCACACAAGAAGACCTAGATCACACAGAAGAAAATGGCAAGTTACCAGGAGACGCTAACTTAGTAAGTAATAAAGCTAAAAAACGAGGCAGGGACCAGTTAGGCTCACTAGGCTCAGGCAACCACTTCCTAGAAATACAAGAAGTAGCTGAAATCTATGATAAAGAAGTTGCTAAAGGCTTTGGAATCAAAAATATAGGTCAAGTTACAGTAATGATACACTGCGGTAGCAGGGGTTTAGGACACCAAGTAGCCAGTGATTACATCAGATTAATGGAGCAAACACACCCAGAAGTAATAAAGACCCTGCCTGACCGTGAATTAATTTATGCTCCAGCAGGCAGTAAAGTAGCAGATAATTATCTTAAAGCAATGAATTCAGCAGCCAATTTTGCCTGGTGTAACAGGCAAGTAATAACTCACTTCACACGACAAAGCTTTAATCAATTATTCAAACAAGCTGAATTAAAACAAGTTTATGATGTCTGCCATAACATTTGTAAACTAGAAGAATATGATGGGAAAAAATTCTACCTGCACAGGAAAGGTGCTACACGTTGTATGCCAAAAGGCCATAAACTAGTGCCAAAAAGTTATAAGAACTATGGCCAACCAGCACTTATTCCAGGCACCATGGGCACAGCTTCTTACATAGTTGTAGGCCAAGAAACATGTATTAATGAATCATTTGCTAGCACAGCTCACGGCGCAGGCCGGTTAATGAGTCGGAAAAAAGCTAGTAAGAGTTGGAGTCCCGGACAAGTTAGGAGTTCGTTGCAAAAAAAAGGAATCCAGATTAAAGCCAGAAGCTCAGGCGGAATCATTGAAGAAGCGCCAGGCGCTTACAAAGACGTTGACGAAGTCGTAAGAGTAAGTGAAGCAGCTGGTATTACTAAAAGAATAGTTAAACTAAAACCATTAGGAGTAATTAAAGGATGAACAAAGAAGCATTAGAAGAATTGAAATTCTGTCTTAAATTATGGAAAGAAAAAGGTTATTGCGAGTTTGGACAAAAAACAAAATGCGAGGAATGCGCAGCTCCATATGTCTTACTTAAAATGATTAATGGAGAAGTAATACACGGACCAGACAAAAAAAGGTTAACACTAAAAGAATGGGAAGAAAAGATTCAAAGCTTAGGATAAACTGCTTTTTTACCAAGCAATTCCTCAATCTCTAACAATCGATTATACTTGCTTACACGCTCGCCACGAGCTGGTGCACCAGACTTAATCATACCAGCATTAATGCCAACAGTTAAATCACTAATAAAAGGATCGCACGAATCACCAGAACGATGACTAACCATCACACTCCAAGAATCATCAACACGCCTAACAGATTCAAGAGCCTTAGACACAGTACCCACTTGATTAACCTTTAATAACAAAGAATTACAAGAACCCCTAATAACAGCTCGCTTAACCCGCTCAGGATTAGATACAAGCAAGTCATCACCAATCACCCGAGCCTTACCTTTAAGCAAGTTAGTGAGTAAAGCAAAATTATCAAAATCCTCTTCTTGAAAAGGATCCTCAACACTAACTAAACGATAATCATTAACTAAGCGCTCATACAAGCTTAATAACTTAGCAGGACTTAAACGCTTACCATTAACAAGATAACATTCTTTATCATAAAACTGGTTAGCTGCAGCGTCAATACCTAAACCAACACGTTTAGAAAAACCAAGATCATCAATAACCTTAGTTAAAATCTTAAGTGGTTCTTCAACATCACTAATAGGTGGGGCAAAACCACCCTCCATTCCAACATTAATAGAGTTAAGACCATAATTACTAATTAAATACTCTTTAAGAGCTTGGTAAACCTTAACCCCAATGCTTAAAGACTCCCTGAAAGTCTTAGCAACCGGCGCAATCATGTACTCCTGAAAAGCAAGCTTGTTACCAGCATGAACTCCACCATTAATCACGTTAAGAAAAGGCCTAGGCAGGGTATTACCACCCCATAACTCGAACAATTCAACACCCCTAACCAAGGCAATTAACCGATGAACAGCCATACTAACACCAGTAGCCACGTTACCAGACTCCCGAACAATCAAAGAATCAATATTACTTAACTCCTCATTCATTAACTTATCATTCAAGAACTTAACACGCTTAACAGCCGCACTAACACTAATAACCCGAGCCTCATGAGCACCCTTACTTGATCCAGCCGGGACAATAGCCCAACCCATCTTCTTACCAGCAAAAGCTTTAACAAATAAAGTCCAATTACCATTAGAGTCAAGCACAGGCAAAGCTTTTAAACCACTCAAACGCGCCATTAACTAATTCATAAGAAGTAAAAGATTAAAAAGGTGATGCTAAATACTTAATTCCATGAGACCAATCATTATAGGTGCTGGGCCAATTGGAAGTTTCACTGCCAAGCAAATAGAAAAATTAAACCCAATACTAATTGAAGCTCGAAAACAAGTAGGTAAGCCAGTACAATGCACAGGCTTAATGAGTACTAGGTTAAGAAAAATAACACCTTACCCTGAAGAGATAATATTAAACAAGGTTAAAGGGGCTAAATTATTCTCAACAAACAATGAATCAATTATTAATGCACAAAGAGTGATGGCGCACGTCATTGATCGAACAGCTTATGATCAATGGATGCTTGAACAATACAAAGGCGAAGCCCACTTAGGAGAAAAATTCATTAATTATGATAACAAAATCGTTAAAACAAACAAGAGAAAGTACAAGACAAACTTATTAATAAATTGCAGCGGCCCAAGAAAAGGCTTACTAGGGGTTCAAGCAATAGCCCCACTAAAAAAGGATAACGATTTTGTTGAATTACACTTTAATGAATGCCCTGGATTCTTTACCTGGGTGGTGCCAGAAGGCAATGGTAATTGCAGAATAGGTTTAGCCTCTAAGAATAATTCAATGCAAATGCTAAAAAGATTCTTAACTAAAATAAAAGCTGGAAAAGTAAGTGAATGGCAAGCAGGTATGATCCCAATGCAAGTAAGTGAATTCATAAAAGATAATCAAGTGAGTTGTGGAGACGCGGCAGGACACGTAAAAGCATT
>Ga0180433_10002260_pt1 | contig 30094 bp, 36 predicted proteins | sample SS_ome_8_FD_132980 | JGI IMG/M metagenome (GOLD analysis project Ga0180433, IMG submission 132980) | Hypersaline lake sediment archaeal communities from the Salton Sea, California, USA - SS_1_D_1 metaG | ecosystem: Environmental > Aquatic > Non-marine Saline and Alkaline > Hypersaline >... | reverse complement strand
GATTGGTCCTGTCAGGGTTCCTTGATTTATTGTAACAATGGTATATTCGTAAATAAAGGGTTCGCTTGCAGAAAAATTTTCTTCACCATCCTCTACCACTTGAGTAGCAGCATCCCTTGGATCCTCAGGTTCTTGCCAATAGCAGCACGGTTGTAATCTGGCACGCTCTCGTAGAACTTGGTATCTATAAGGAGTTTGGGCAGATACTGTACCTGGATCAAAAATCATACTGTATGGGGCAATACCTGAACGATCGTCAAAATTTCCCATTAATAATTCTTACCCTCTTCGTACATTTCGTAACATGCTTCTTTTGTTGTTCTCCACACCCCATTACTTCCCCCTAATTTAGATCCTTTCAATTTACCTGAACGTAACCACTTTTTTATAGTGGTTTCGCTTACATTCAAAATAATTGCTGCTTCTTCTGGAGTAATAAATTGACTAGGGGTAGATGGATTCTTTCCCAAAACTAAATATTTCCTATATTTTTACTATTGTATGCCTACCTAATGCTACCTATCTGTATATAAGATAGTATATTCCTACCCCTAAATTTGACAAATACTCATATACATTGTACATTTTAAGTATGAGTAATATTGTTATATTCGATCTAGAAGCTACATGCTGGGATACAAAAACTGCCACAGAGCTTTTTAAACAACAACATGAGATGGAAATAATAGAAATAGGAGCAGTAGCAATAAACAAAAGCACATATGACATTATCTCGACATTTCAGACCTTTGTAAAACCTGTTCTAAATCCGATCTTGAGTGATTATTGTAAAAATTTAACTTCTATAACCTCTAAAGATATATCTACTGGGTTGCCGTTTACTGAAGCTTATACTAATTTTATGGCTTGGGCCAATAACCCACAACAATTTATAGCTTGGGGTTATTATGATTACAATCAAATAAAAAAAGATTGCGAGTTATGGGGTATAACCCCCTTTGATAAAAATAAATATATAAACGGAAAGATTTTATATCAACAATTAACTGGACATAAAGGTAGAGGTCTCAGAAAAGCAGTAAAAAAATATCATTTAGAATTTGAGGGAACTCCACACCGCGCCATCTCAGATGCTATCATGACGGCAAAGGTTTTAAAATGTGCAAAAATAGAATCTGAAAAAAGAAGAAAAAACTAAGAATACGGCTGTATCTCTTGGCGCCATTTTCCTGTACGAATATCTACCCGCGTAACTACTTTTCCTACAGTATCATAATATCCAATAAAGCGTTCTACTAGTTCACTTCTGGTGCTTACATTCAAACCACCAATCCTAATTTCTTTCATATGTCTAGTACCTGGGGGTATATAATTATCCTTATTGGTAATTTCAGTACGCTTATTTCGGTTTTTTAATCCTACTCTATCTATACCTTGAGTATAATTTTTAGGCTTTGCTTTAGATAAAATCTGTTTCCACGTCAAACCATCATGCTCAGTGAACACCAAACCGTTTTCTAACACCACATACCAACCAGAAGGCATGGCATTTATTTTCCTGTGCTCATACAAATTCATATTTATTTTATTATCCTTTCTATAGCTTCCTTAGCCAATTCGGATCTAACTGATTCAGATAAGGTAACATGTCCTGCTAATTTACTACCTCTAAAAGCCTCGATCACATGTACTAAAGCATTATCGTTCGTAGACAGATATGGGGCGTCAATCTGTAGATTATCACCAATAAGAACAACTTTACTTCCTTGACCAATCCTAGTAATTATACTAGATATTTCATTTCTAGTAATATTTTGACATTCATCTATAATCAAAAAAGTGTCAGTAAGAGTCCTACCTCTAATATACTGCAAAGCCGCGATCTCTAAAGAGCCATCCTTAACTAAATATTGATATAATGAATATTTATCTCCAGTAGTAGGATCTACAGGGGATTTCATAATAACATCTATATTGTCAATCACAGGCATTGTCCAAGGTGCTAATTTATCCTCAAGACTCCCTCTTAAAAATCCAATTTGATCCTTACCTCCTACTGGAGTTAAAGATCTAGCAAACATTATTTTCTTAAACTGCCTGGGCATACCTACTTCAATCTGGCTAAGCCCTGCAGCTAATGCTAATAGCGTTTTTCCTGAGCCTGCCTGACCATTAATAGTTACCAAATCTATATCTGGGTCTAACAAGAGCGATAGCGCAAAATATTGCTCATGATTCATAGGTTTAATAGTGTGTGCTTGTAACATATATCTATCATCACATAGACTAATTGTTCCACTTTTTAACTGAACAATGGTATCTTGAGCTTTTTTATTACGTTTTTTATTCTGGGGATTTTTAAATATAATGAACCCGTTTTCCTCAATCGCATCACAATATCTCTTAGGAAGCCGTATTTGCTGTTTCTCGTATAATTTAGCTAATAGGGTCTTACTGGGCTTTATTTCTAAAAAATAACCTGTATAGCCAGTATACAGGGATGTGGAGTGGCCTGAGTAATCGTAAGTGGCTACTTGGTGAATAAGGGCCTTAAGCTCCAAGGATGTATCCCTTGTTACTAAATATACATGATCTTCTGGGTGTTTCTTTTTAAAGGTAACCGCTACGCTTAAGATTTTATGATCTGGGTTTTCTTTACTTAATCGGTCAGGTATATCTTCCAATACCTCGCTAAAAAATCGTACAGTCCCTCCGTGCTTATCGCAAGGGACTCCTGTTAGTATATCTACATTTAATTCTTTACCTTTTTCGGACAGATATTTAAGTTGTCTGATAGCAGCTCTAGCATGTTTACCGACCTGGGTTTGCAGGTTTTTTTTACGATCCAGCTCATCCAGAACTGTTTCTGGAATAACTACATGACTATCTAAGAACGCCGTTAATGACGTTGGGTCGTATAATAAGACAGAGGTGTCTAAAACATAATATTTAATCATATTAATTCTTAATGGCCCGATCGTGGTTAAACTGGTCTAACCAGTTGGTAAAAAATGCTTGATACATCGCATCAAGATGTAAACCACGCTCACTTAAGCTATCGCTTGGAGTAACAATTTGTATTATTTCTTCATGTCGAAGGTGTTTTATTAGGGGGTGCTCTGGGTTTTCCAAATTATACCACCCTGTTACATAGTACTTAGGTATGCCTCCATCATAATCATTAGAGGTACCTAAGATAACACCAACATCAAACAATGGATTAAATTGATGATTAATATTTCTACGAATACATTCTTGTACTTCATCATAACGCCAATTCAACATCACCCAATCGAATAATTTATAAGATTCCACTTCTGTTAAAGTTAATCCGTAATTATCATCCATTTGTTGTTGTGGTTTTCCTTTTCTATAAAATAGGTAGGTAATTATAGTTTTAAGAATAGAAAACATATAAACTTAATGTTATCTCCAGTATAAATTTATAGCTATTCATATCTAATATAGTCCTGACACAGAGTGAATTTTGTCAATTTTTCTTGGAAGTAATTATTCTATCTATAATACCAAACTCCAATGCTTCCTCCGCACTTAGATGACAATCTCTTTCGCAGTTTTTTCGTATTACATCTAAATCTTGATTACAGCTGTTTGATAAAATAGAATTTAACCTCTCTTTTATTTTACGCATCTCTTCAATGGCAATTTCCATATCCGTTACCTGTCCTTCCGTTTCACCCCAAGGTTGATGAATCATTACAGTAGCATTTGGCAAAATGTATCTCTTTCCTTTTGCACCTCCTGCTAATAATACAGACGCCATGCTGCTCGCCTGTCCTATGCATATGGTAGACACCGCAGGTTGAATATATCCCATGGTATCTAAAATAGCCAAACCAGCGCTGACATCGCCTCCTGGAGAATTAATATATAAATCAATATCTCGTACAGAATCCTCCCTCTCTAAATATAAAAGCTGAGCAACTACACTATTAGCTAAATCATCATCTATTTCTCCTGTTATGAATATTATTCTGTCCTTTAACAACCTAGAATAAATATCATAACTATTTTGATCTCTGCCATTACTGTCAATAACAAAAGGTATATTCACCATGGTAACTTTATCCTTTTTTTAGCAACTTATTAATTATTTTTTCTAAACCGTCCCCACATAAAACATCATTATAATTAAATACTTCACCTGGGAGACGTTTATCAACCACCCTTTTACTTTTCTCATTATATGTACGAACTCTAGTATTAATAATCTCCTTGTCCTTATTCTGGGTGGCTTCTTGTATTTCTAAAACCATCATCATGGATAGAGATTCAGCCAACTTCAAAAATGCTTCTTTTCTATTTCTGTGTTGACTCTTAAATTTTTCACTCCAGGCCACAGCTCCTGTTGGAACATGTGTAATTCTACAAGCAGTGTCTCTCTTATTTCGGTGTTGACCTCCTGGACCGCTTCCCCTAAAATATTGAATATGTAAATCCTTCCTTGTAACAGAGAACGGCCATCCTATAGTTTTCTTTTCCCTAATCAACTTTTATAATTCCTTTCCCTCTGCAACTATAACATTTAGATTCTCCTGTACCACTATCTGACAATCCAGATCCTTGGCATGCTGGGCACACCCTAATAGTACTAAATTTTTTCTCCACTAGTAGAGTATTAGCTGCAGTAAGTTGCGATTTTAATCGTTCAATTTTTTTCTTGGATTTATGTAACCTGTTCTGTAATTGATATATTTTTTTACCTCTAAGATCATTCTCATAAGTCAAAAATATTAATAAACTGTTGTCTGAAGGTAATTCTTTTTTAGTAGAACCACAAAACTTTATCAACCCCTCTAAAAGAGAAACACGTTTAGCTCTCAATCGCAATTCAGTGTAGTGTTTTGATTTACCAAAAAAACAAAATGGTTTAGACATCAGTCAAATCTTCTAATTGTTTTTCCACGGTGGTTTTCAATCTAGCTACCGTTTCCCTATTTAAATCTGAATTTAATACTAACTCTAAAGCCTCTAACGCCCCTTTTAATCCATATTCTTTTTGCTCTTTGGTTAAAGGAGTAAATGTAACAGTTGCTTGTATTTTTTCTCTTTTCATTATTTTAGAATGTCCTACCTAAATCCTTAACTTTCTGAGTTCCTTTTCCAATAGTTTAATTTTTCTATAAAGTTTATTCGTAATTCTATGTTTTTCTGGTCCGTCTATTATTCCTTTTTTATGCTCTTTCTCAGCCTTGTTCCACATACTTCTGTATTCATATAACTCGTCTAATATCTCCTGGGAGGATCTAGAACTAGAATCAGTTTTATATCCTTTACGTTGCTTTTTCAGTAAATAAGGCTTGGCTATATTATTCCAGTACTCAATAGCTTTAATTCTTTCGGCTTTTTCCTCTGGATCTAGTTCCTTTTTGCTCATTACATTTACATTGATCCTTACAACTAGTTTCTTTATCCATAATAGACCTCAGGCTTAAATAAACTAATAACCATAGTCCTGTAGATATGACACCGAAAAAAACTATAATAAAAATACTAATAAAAACAAACTCTAAAATATCTATCATTTATTCCTTACTCACCATCTTGTTTAAAATTTTCATAATCTCTGAAGGATCTAACTGAGAAAGTAATTCTTCATCTTCTAGAAATTCATTAATAACATCAGAATTAAATTTCACTCTAACTAGTCTAAGAGTCTGTTCAACTATTGCTAAAACATCTTCTACTTTAGTAAATTCACCTTCGCCTGTCTTATACCCTTCCACTACTTCCAACGAAAAATCTACAGCTTCCTCTACACTTTTAATAGACATTATAATAAATCATCCTTTTTCTATTTTAATCCCCGACTGGTTTATAAAATGTTGACGTATTTCTTCTTCCTCTTCAGGATAAGGATAATGTCCTCTATCTTTATAAACAATACGTTCAATTCCAGTACAAATTAGCCCCCTCAAACAGTGAATACACGGTGACCCTGTAATATACGCCGTACATCCCTCCAAGGACGAACTACCGTTTTTTGCAGCCTGGTATATAGCATTTCGTTCTGCGTGCTCGCAGGCTACACAATGACCTTGTAGCATAATACACCCCACCTCTGTGCAGTGTTTAAACCCCCTAGGTGATCCATTATAACCAGTAGAAATAATGGTTCTATCTCTAACAATTACACATCCATGTTTAGCCCTCAAGCAGGTAGCTCTAGTACTAACATCTTCTGCTAGCTTCATAAAATAGGCATCCCAGGAGGGACGATCGTTTTCAAGCATAGTTGTCTCTTAATTAAGTCAAAAAAATTATACTACTAGACTAATTATATCAGATTGATTTAAGTAACACAAATAATAGGTCTTTACTAAAACAACTTAGGTTTATTACATTTTAATTTAGGTTTACCGCCCCAGAGGACTCGAAGCTTTGGTGGTTTCTTAGAAGTAGGATTTAATTGTCGCTTTGTAATTTTTACTTGTTTTCCTTCTGGTTTAATAGGAAATATGGACAACACTTTACCCTGCTCAAAATAATCTACAATACGAACAACTATAGATCCATCTCTGATGTGAAAAGCATCATAATACTCTTCCGCTAAGATATCCATATCAGGAAATAATAAGTATTCCTCTATAAGAAATCTACGTAACGCTTTAAGATCATGATCAAAACACACAACATAAGTATCCTCTGGATGATTACGAAAATACTTCATCTTGTACTCTACAAGGGACTCTATAGCCTGAATTGGAGTTAAAATTACATCCATAGTAACATGGTAACATATTTTACCATATTAGACTAATACTGCACAAATCAATTATCCATCAAATAGAAATATACAATAATAATAGTAAGTTATAGGGTTTTTTATTAGGTCGGGACGGACCTGATCAAATAAAAATTATCTCTAACTAATAAAAAACAAAAAATAGAATAATTTCAAATAGGTATTAAAGCTTTCTATCCGAAATCAAAAAACATACTATGAGAAGTCGAAGAAGGCTCTATAAACTATCGAGGCGTTTGCCCCTGTCTCCGATGCCCCTAATTTGATGGCTAACCAAACAAAATCACTAACCATAGTACCATCACCAACCCCAATTGCTTCGCTAGCATCAGCGGTAGATACTTCAGCTAAATCTTCTTTAGTAGCTGCTAAATAAGCAGGAGGTACATCTGAAGCTAAATCAGTTGCGGCATCTACTGATTCTTTCCATTCAGTTCCGTCAGAGCCTGGGCTGCCTTCTCCTGCAGTGCCCATTCCAAAATACGTGTCCGCGTTTCCCGCATCATGGTGTGCCGCTGAACCGTGCGACTGAAGACCAAACTTAACATTTTGTAACAGGACAGCACCAGAAATAAGCTCAAACCAAACAGCTTTTGTAGGACTATAGGTAGACACAGTAACATTACCATAATTTAAAGTAGTTACTCCAAGTCCTGTAGGCTGTGGTCCAGAACAAATAATTCTAAATTCATCTCGTCGTGTAAGATTTCCTGAAGCGCTAAAAGCTACAGTTAGTCCTTTAGTGCCTACTGCAGTTCCTACTGTAGCGGTAGTTGTACTAGAAGAACTTTTTCCTTCACGCCTAGAACTCCATACATATTCAGCAACTCCTACGGCAGCTGAAGTTAAAACACCAGAAGCATAAGAAATAGCTTTACATACAACATCAAACTCATCACCATCTCCAAACGGAGCGTCACTGAACTTAACTCGAAGCCCTTTAGTACCTATTTCATACCAATAGTCTGAATATAATAACTCTACTGGTGTGGCGTTATTATCTGACTGCGTAGACGTCCAAGTTATAGTTGGTACATTGCCTGTGCCTGCATTCATTACCGCACCGTTGGAGGTATCAATGGTGATAGTGTATGTTTCGTCCACGCTTTCATTCCAATCCCCAGCAGGAGTTGCTGTACCAGCATATGTATTTCCTCCATCAGGGTTTACACCACTAACAGGATGTGTGGTACCAATCATGACAGTATAGATATCGTCATGTTGTCCTTTATAAGTCCCGCTGGCTGTAATTTGTCCCGTGTAGGAGCCACTATTATTTGAATCTGAGCCAGCTTGAGAAGTAACTGACAAAGCGCCCCCCTGTGAAACAGCCATTCCGAGTAGATGCAAACAATCGTTAGTCCCGTTATCGACTGCTGCAGAAGAACTGGCCCCTAAAGAGCTAGAATATATTCTGAACTTTCCATTAATAAAATCACAAAGAATATGATCATACTCACTCCCCACTAATTGCTTCAATTTAAAATTAATCTCACGCGCTACCATCCTAGAATCTAGGTTAGTTCCGCTCGTAAGGGTAATTTGATTTAACCCATTTGCGTCAATATTTACTTGAAGTTGATCGGAAACTCCTTGAACAATAGTAATAGTATCACTTGTGTTTGAAGCGCTTCCTGTTTCTACATACCCCGGTGTCCCTTCTCCTGGGTTTGTATCACTACTGTCTGTAGTAAAAGAGGTGGGGGTGTCTACATCAAATTCTACAAATCTGGACGTTGCAGCCATATCCTAAAACAAACTCCTTAGTAGCTATATTATAAGTGCTAGCCTTCCTTCATATATTCCGGCCTTTTTAATACAAAAAAGAGCAGAGTGCCTATTCTACTCTACATTACTTAAATAGTACAGTATGGGATATACCTGTTGATGTTATATTAAACAAAATAAAGCCCTAGAAATAAATTCTAGGGCTTTAAAACTCACTAAATCTATGAGATTTTATTTAGTATTAGTTTCCATGATAGCAAACTAATCTAACTTGATCACTAAAATCATAATCTTCAAGCATCTTAATCACAGCTTGATTTTCATCAAAACTGTCTACATAGACCCCTGGAGGCCCCGCAGGATCATCTTCGTCCACTGGGGCAAAACCACCGTCTACTCCGCCGACTACGCTATGTACTGCATAAACAGCTGGAATATAACCTAGGTTGTGGTTTACAGTTAATGGGTTCTCATAAGAAAGGCTGCTCAGGGCGCCTGAATCAAAAACTTTTGCCATAGTTTACAAAACTCCTATAACATTTTATTAATAAAGCCTTATTAACATTACATCACTAATATAGTATAGAATTGTCAAATATTAATCTTTATCTTCTATAGTAAAATCCCACTGAGTATGAAGTCTATTACCGTTATAATCAGTAGCTTCAAATTCCAAATACATGGTTTTTCCATACTCAAAGTACGGGCTATTAGCGGTGTACATACCTCTTAGTAGAGTTCGTGGATCTATTTGCACCCCTACAATATTTGCCGAAAGCCTATCAGAATATAATGGCCTGGTGCTAAACAAACTACAGTGAGCTTCTTGTGACGGAAGATACCCACGATCCCAGACTCTTACACAATAACGCACCTCCTCCCCATAATCATAATCTTCCGCGCTATCATAACAAATTTCGTAACCCCACAATAAAGTAGTGTAAACCTCTTTATATGGAGCTATAGATCCAGATACCGTTCCAGTAAAAGTTTGCTGCACGTGGAATTTTATATCACTCTCTCCAAAATAATTTGGCGATAGTTGAAAATCAACATAATAACTAGCAGTCTCCCCGCTAATAACAGGTGTAAAACTAATACCACTAATTGTAGAATCATTATGCTCAATAGTAGAGTTATTAATATCTATACCACTGCCTGACAGATCGGTAAAAACAACTCTAAAATTCGTTGGATCATCGGTAGGATGTGTGGTTTCTTCATAAAATGGAACATAAAAACTATCTATTAGTACACTAAATCCAGAAACAACTAAATACTGATTATCTGTTGTTATAAAACTATAACTCCCCATAAAGGTATTAGGTACAGTAAATCTATCCTCCGCGTAAACTCCAACAGACATCAATTTATTAAATTCCAATGTTTCAATAGGATTAATATCATATCTAAACCCTCGATCTACTCCAGAAATAACAGTATTAGCATAATCTGTCACTATTACACCGCTCTCCACTACAGTATTACCATCAACGAGAAGAGTCACAGAATCAAACGCGACACCTGTATGATCATCGTGTATTTCTAAAACTATATTAGCGTTTGGATCCACATTTATTTGTCCTGGAAACGGGTTTTGGTTTAACAAATAAGGAGACTCAACATCTGGACCTCCTGTAATAGTGGCATTAATATCCTCTAAATCCCAAGTTCTAAAAGTATATAAAAATATACCAGAATTAACAGGGACCGCATCGTCCTCGGCTATTCCTGAAATTGTTATTAGTTCATATAAATCAAAAGGGTTATCTTTAATAAATCTAAATTGAAATAACCGATCGGTAACCTTAGTAAAGAAAGATTGACCGTACCCTGAAGGAGATACCGCAGTTCCATTTTCTACAACAGGGTACCCATTTATATATAAATTAACACTTGTTTGATCTACCCCTGCTGCCGAATCCACTAAATCAAAGGTTACCTCGGTACTAGGATCATTAAATGTAGAACCTGATATTGGGAGTTCATTCTCTATAACTGGACCTATAACATCCTCTAACGTAAGACCTACTGTACCACTAATCTCTACCTCGTCATCTAATAATAATGTTCCATCTGAATCTTTCACCTTGTCGATTAAAAATAGTGGTTGGTATTTAGGAAGAGAATCGAACGGGGTATAAGTGTTTAAAGTAGCAAAGGCTATAACATCGCTATCTACACTATATAACAAAGGGCCAGTAGTTAGTCTTAAAGGAATGTCTGTATCTAAAATTAATTCTGATAAAAGTAAAATGCCAAATAAATCAGTAAAAGTCTGTTTTTGTTGTAAGTATATATTAGACTCAATAATGTTTTCTAAGGCAGTTGAGGTAGTTGCTTCAATAAGCTCTTCAAGATTTAATAAAAATCCAACATTTTCTAATTTATCTGACTGATGTGCTGTACCTTCTGGTTCTATTAAATCTCGTTCTATGTTGGCACTAACATTAGAAGAAAATTTATCTAATAAAACAGTTGATGTAGTAGCTTGTATAGTTATTGGCATAGCACTTCATGGTAAAATTAAATCTCTGTAATTGACGCCTTTATAGTAACAGCGCCTGGGGTGCTGCCTGCTGTATACTGGGTATTTGCTTCTCCATTCCCATCCGTAACATCTGATGGTGGGGCAACAGCTCCATCTCCTTGTATAACAGAAAAATTAACCGTTTTACCTGATAACGCTTCTCCCCACGCATTAATAACTTCTGCTGTAACCTCAGAAGTATCACTTGTTCCTGCCCTTAAAGTAAAATCATCTACATTAACCGCCGCAAAAGCACTTTGGTCGGCATCTGTATTAAAACTTAAAAGCTCTCCATCCGATGCTATTTCATAATCAATGTTGGTATCCGCCTCTAAAGTTTCATTTAAAATCAAACTAGTTGTAGAAGTAACTTGCACAACCGTATATGTACCGTTATCAGTATACCCATTCTCATCAATAATAACTAAATCCCCCTCCTTCACTCCTGCAGAAACAAAATTTTGTGAAGAATCTGTAAATAAAGTAGTTCCGTTTGCAACTCCTGTAGTTGACTCAATTTTTACATCATTGACTTCTCCTAGGCCGTGACGACGTATATAAAACAAACTATCATTATCGTCTGATAACCAATATAGCTGATATGGTCTTCCCAGATCGGCTTGTTCTTCCCAATCAGGTAAATCCAAAAATACCTTTTTTGTTTGTGGCGTAGGTGTAGTAGAGGATGTTAATGTTTTAACTTGAAGCATATCGGTAGGTTCGTCAAAATATACATAAGCTAAAAAACCACCTTCAGTATCGTTATATGAAAATGAATACACTTTATTTGACTCTATAACATCCTGACTTCTCTCAACGCCTACTGTGTCTTCATCAACCAACCCTGCTATTGGAGAAGCGGGAGAAAAGGTATAAATATCATTTAAAACTTTTACATATAACAAGGTGTTGCTTGCTGTAAGTTGTACACCGCCGTCAATATAATCATTATAAGTCTTGGTAGGATCTTTGATTACATTCAATTTTTCTACTATAGTTTGAACAATACTACCCTGAGCATCTACTTCCTCAATAGTAAAAACAGGAATTGAAGGATAGATAGCAGATCCAGACGGAGTGAGCGTAAAATTATCGCCTGTTACATTTATAGAGGCATCAGTAATACCGAACAACTCAATCTTATCATCTTCGCTACTAATAGTTTCATTAAAACCTCCGCTTTGGGTAGATGTATAGTTACTTCCACTACGTTGGATATTCAATGTTCCTGAGGTTGCCGTCCGTCCAGTTCTTTCGTAATCTATATCAAAAGTAAAACTGTCGTTATTATTTTGTTCTGTGTTTGCAGATATCTGAAAAGAAATTCCAGACGCGGTATACATTTCTCCAGTCTGCGCTGCAGCTCTAGAACCTGTTTGCGATCCTTCTACAGACCAGTGACCGCTAGCTACTATATAAGTTAATGTCCAAGTTTCAGATCCTTCATATACATTTTCCAAGTCTGGATATAAATCTAATAGCTCGGCGCTGGAGGTATTATTAGAGAAATTTTTTATCGCGGCTTTATAAAAACTGTTCCCCCCTCTGGCGGTAACTCCTATTCCATACTTTAAACGTCCTGTGTCCCCATTAAGGGAATGCATACCAAAAAAAGAACTAGGATCATTAAGAGTATTTATATCAAAATCTAACTCAGCGGTATAATTACCAGAAACTACATAATTACTCGTTAATCTACCTGTTCCTGCCGTGGTAGTAAATAAAAGATTACTATTACTAATAGATCTAATAAAAGTGCTATCTATTGGGTGTTCAGTCCAGCGAATTGGATTAAAGGAAGTTTCCCCTGAAACAGTAGTAAAATCATCATCTGGTCCTAAAGCAGCCCCACCTACTCCTGTATCATTAAACCTAGCTGTATAGTACTTGCTGGTAGTTTTATTATAAGTAATATCTAATAAATTATCTTCTTCCATAGAGTGGCGGGAAGCTTCTGCCCCATCTACTCTAAAATAGGCTATTTGCGGATGCGGAACTTCCTTAATAGTAATTTCGGTCACCCCATCAAAATACTCTGTAGTATCAGCACCACTAACCACAAAAGTAACAAACCAACTTCTACCTTCTACTTCTTGAAAATCTAATGTATATTCGAATTGTTGGGGGCTTAAGTCGTTTCTAAACACATAACTAACATCTACAGGCACTGGTAACAAACTAGCCTGGGTAGCAACCGTACCAAAATCTTTCATAACTTTAACAGAGTGGGTTCCTGCTCCTGGTGTTACGTTCAGAAAAGTTGTAGAAAATAATTTTATTTGATTAGTTTTAATAGTAGTTGGGTACTCTACAGCAAAATGATACCCACCTGCTCCACCTGCACCTGTTGAAGTATTCCTATCTATATATGATGGAACTTGCACGGGATCCTGAAAAACCCCACTGGGTGTAGAGTCTGTAAGAAAATGATAACCTTGAGTAGGTCTAAGGGTTTGAAATTCAGCCTTTAGTAAATCCGTCCCATTGTGTAAAATACGATCCGCCTTGTGCTCTAATTCACTATTAATATTTTCAAAATCAATATTTGTGTTTGTTGATTCTAGTAACCCTTGCTGAACTGGCATGTTTAATCCTTCCTATAAACTTTTGGTACTAATGCATATACCACCGTTTTTCCATCGACTTCAAACAAAGCGGTGTCGATGTGTATTCCTTGTTCCTGCCCGAAAGCTTCAATGCATATATTTGCGTCTACTGGGATTAATACCTGACAATCTTCCGGATATTGGTTAACAAATAAAATACCAGCAGATGTACCAATATCAAAATTCCAAGATTCTATAATTTCATTTCCTGCAAAATCCTCAATTTTAATAGCTGCAGACACTGTTGATTCAAATGCATATGGAATTGTAGTATTATATAAAACCTTATATATACCTGGACTTATCTCAGTTATAGTTGGAAGAACTCTTATCCCATTAACAAACATATCAATTGTACTTGGATCTACTCCTGTTTCATTATCTGTAATAATTCCATAAACTTCTGTAGTAGAAGAATTATTAACAGAAAAATTAGGAGGAAATCTTTCTGTTACAATTGGAGCTTTGTAGTCCGCTATAGTATCAAAATAATAAATAGTACTGATAAGGTTCGGTGGGACATCTGTATCTAATATGTAGATTTCTATTGTAACCCTCGATAAATACTCAAAATCTATAGGAGGGTCATATTCCAACTCAAAACCGCCTGCAAAAGGAGTAATAGTAACACTAGCAGTTACGTCCTCCCCGTTTACCTTAAAAATAAGAGTATCTGGATCCAAAGCTATAGCCCCGAATCCAACAATTCTTACCAAAATATTTGTATCTACGGGGTTTTTTATACTAAAAGGCTCAGGAATAGCAAAAATTAAAAATTTATATTGTTGAACTTCGGTAGGTTCAGTCATTCTCTCGGTTTGTACTACAGGCAATTCAGATATACCAGAAATAGACTGCTGCGTTAAATAGACTAAATCTTCCACTAATAATTGAGTAATTGGTACAGCACCATAGCCTGAAGGTGTTTGCTGCACGAGAGGCATGGCTGAGTTTACGTAAGGGCTCTGAGTTACGTAAGTAATACCAGATCCTGTTACCTCCTGTGAAACATAAGTAATAGCTGGTATATCTTCAATCTGGATTAGATTACCCTCGGCATCGAAAGATGGTACTTGAACGAATAATGTCTTACTATTTATATTACTTACAACGTCTGTGACAGTAATTTCAGGTAAATCATAATCTAACCCAGGACCTGTAATATATCTAGATACCCCTTCCCCTTGTGAATCTGTTATAAAGGACTCATAACCTGGGTCAATGTATCCCACAGGATCTGTTTCAGACACACTAACGGTTCTTCCTATTACAGGAATATCATACTGATCTCTAACTTTAACAGTAAAATCACCATTTACGCCCTCTCTAAATAATACCGATCTATTATCCCTAGTATGTGTAATAGAAAATACCCTATTGGCAAAAAATTCACGATCTACATTATAGGTTTCCCAAGACTCAGTTTGGTAGTTTCCGCTACCTGAGTCAAAATATACCAAAAAATCTTGTAATTTTAATACTGATGTAGAATCAGCAGTAATATCATACACTTTTACAATATCTTTTTTGTTTGGTTTAACGTTAACTAGAATGAGTGAAGTTTGAAAACCGCTGTTTACCCCGTACGACCTGTATTGTAATAACTGTGTACCTCTTACAAATAAAAAATCACCATTACTTTTAACTGTAGCCGCCACTACACCCTTCCATTCTAATCCAGATCTAATTTCTAGTAGACTTCCAAATTGAGTGCTTATCCTTAATAAGCTACCGTTAGTTTCATCCGTGCCGTTGTAATTGTTATACACCCATATATCTTTAAGATAGTTTACTTGGTCCCCAACTAAATAACTAAACTCTAACGGTGTTGTAAATGTAACAACGTTTCCAACTATGGATTGAACAATTAATTCCTCTCGGTCTCCTACAGTAAAATTACTAGGCCCTAAATAAACGTGGTCACCTTCGTCTAAAAAATCAACATTATCAAAAGTAGCAGACATTGAACCAGAAATAGTAGTAAATGAAAGTTCTGTAGTGTATGTCCTTACCGACATAGCTTCAGAATCATATGTAGAGAAACCACCATTAATCAACGTAATCTCATTTCCAACACCTAACTGCTTAGTAACTATATTACCATCATAATACCATTTTTCTATAGATATTCCTAAATCCCCCGCAGAACCTAGTTTAGTTAAAGTCCAAAAGTAATACCCATCATACTCCACACTAATAACTTCATTTTTAAGATTTGCATTTAAAGGGGCTATGTCTACAGTAGTTCCCCCAGGGTAGGTTTTTACAATTAAAGAATCGTTTTCATGATCAAAACTATAAACACGCCCTGGATCAGGGCCGAGAGTAATATTTGGATAATCTAATTCAACATTTTCAAAAGCCATTATTAAACTTCAGCAATGATAGTAACTAGGTTAGAAACAGTACCTGCTCTATAATTTACAGTAGCTATACCTTGTGAATTAGTAACAGCACTTGTAGGTATCATGATACCAGCAGGACTTCCTGTAGTATCACTATCACTAAAATCTACAGTCAGGGAAGGCATAGGTTCATCAAACTGGTCGTGTACAATAGCCTTAATAGTCGCCGTAGAAACTCCATCTGCAGATATAATAGCAGGAGTAGCCGTAAGAGATATGGATGCTGGTAAACGTTCTAACGTACTCAATTGATAATTATATTCTGGGTCTCCTGGCAAGGTCCCCCAAACCTCTAACGTATCTACTGAACCTATTCTAAATGTAGCTTCTAATTGAAATCTGAATAAAGTATTATACTCGTGGGTAAGCTCATATACTCTAATAACGCTATTATCAGGTCGTTGGTTGTTTTGAGTCGCGCTTTTTACTATCGTTTTAAAATCTGGATCACTATCTTGCGTTTCAATAAATAACAAACTAGTTTCTTTCATATATAACAAATAGTCTCTAGCATCCACTGTACCTGGTAGATCGGTAAGATAAGTGGCCGCATCCACATCTTTGAACTCATTTCCTGCTTTCTGCGCTACTAGTGTAGTAGAAATATCTTTAATAACAAAGGAAAACAGCTGTCCTGATCCATCAGGCTCAGGATCGCTTGGTCTGTATTGATTAAAAAACCATACACGGTCGTTAAAACTAATAGAATCCCCTGTCTCATAGGAATAATCTAAATCATCTGTTAAAACTAGATATTCGTTATTAGTTCCTGATAGAGCTAAGACAGTTGCCTCTTCACTCAAACCTTCAAACCCAACAGCAGTAGATGGCCCTAAATATAAAATATCCCCAACATCACTTCTCAAATTTCCATCTACTCCTACATTAACTACTGGTTGGTTTTGACTAGCAGATCCTGACAGAGTAAGATGAAAATGCTCTATTGCAAACGCGGAACTATCGTATTTCTGAGAAGCACTTTCTGTAAATTCATATTTTCTTTGATGTTTTAATACAAATTCCTCTATTAACCACTTTCTAATAATAATATCGTAGCTTCCTGAAGGGTTCTCTAGAGTCCAAAAAAACTTCCCATCATGTTCTAGGGAAACCACAGGGTTAGAAACTGGAGTATCCAAGGGATAAGAAAAAGCATTTGTTCCATCATCTGTTTTTTTAAAAAGCACAGCAGCATTAGAATCAATATGATAAAAATACCCATCAATCCTAACCGAATTTTGAGATAATATTCGTAAGTTTTCTCTTCCCACGTTGGTGTCTACTCCTTTGTATTAAAAATGTCCCATACTATAAGTCTACACGTAATAAAATAGTATAGTTCTACTTACTTTTTTATGATATAAATACTATGGAATACATCAAACTATTTAACAAGCCTATAATGTAATGGTATTTCCTGCCCCGCCCGCTTAACAGTAATAACCACCAAATCTAATTCATCTAGATCTTCCGTCATAAACTCGGCAAACAACTCAGTAGCTCCCAAAAAACTTGTTATAGGTTTTCCATTTACGCTAGTTATGATGTCTGAATCGGCAAGACCTATTTCTCTAAAAATACTATTTTGTCTAAACCCATAAACTAAAATACCATCTTCATGTAACTTAGAGTTGCCAGTACTGAGATGTGATTTCAAGTCATCTAGTACTTCTTTCACTAATACACGATCTATTTCATAATTCCTAAAAGAAGTTTCGGTTATTCCTTTTCGTTTATTTTTCTTGTAAGGGCTGGCTACTAATTCCTTTTCTATTTTTTCTAACTCCTCTGTTACTTCACTTAAGCCCTCGTCTAAACGTAACCTATATCTTATATTGTTATTTACAACATCTATATAATAAATTTCTATACTAACTATCTCAGCCATTTCAAAAGCGACATCATTGATTTCAAAAACATCTTGCTGTCCGTTCCTACGATCCTCTAATATAGCAAAACGTCGTTTTTTATCTTTTGAATTATAATGAATACCAACCAACCGTAGTGGTAAAGTGTTAATTTTATGAACAGCGGTTGGTATTTTACGATTACTAAAAATATTCCTATTTAAAATAATAAACTGATACTCTGACAAAGTTAATATTCTTTTTACTTTTTCACTTTTTTCGTTTATAATAGTGTGTGGGGAGGGAACAGAAAAATTCCTATAATCTGAAATAACAGAACCTATTCTATAAGAAAATAACAGTATATTTATTAAACAAAAACCTCGAATAAACGAGCTTATGTTTTTTTTATTCCATCTTTCGGATAGGAACCCATGTAATCTTATATTCGTTATCAATTCCAGTAATTCTAAGCTCATTGCTTACGTCAACATTATTGACTCTTAATTTTATTGTACTGGGATCTATTCCAACTGTAGGAAAAGCATCACGGATATGTAATCTAACATTAGCATGTATAGATACATCTTCTTCGTTATTAGATGGAGACAAATCTAATATATAAGGAGCACGCGAATCCTCTGATAAGGAACCCCAATCAATCTGTGGAGCAATAATACTTATCGCGTTACGAATTGCCTCCGTTAACGTGTCTTCTGTAACATCTGTAATATAAACAGGGTCTATTGGGTTTCCATTAACATCATTAATGTTTGTTTCCATCCTCAAAACCCAAATAACTTCCCCATCAACAGTTTCTTGTAAATCTACTTGTTCCAGTATCCCAGTAACTATAACCCTCTTACCTCTAGGTGCTTGCGAATTAAATAAATTTACAGTAAACTGGGCCATTTATTGTTCCTTTACCTTAAACCCTATTAATTCAGGAATTGCCGCCTCAGCTAGCTTTCTACAAAATTTACAATTTCTAGGACCACCTTTTGGTACTCTAACTAAAAAATACGATGCTGTTTCAGTGTGGTATCTGACCAAGCTCCCGCAAACATCACATTTATAAATGTAAGCCGATAAATTAGGGGGTGTTTTTATCTTGATCAATTATATAAAACATCCTTAGTTTCTTATTTTTCCGAACATCCTTTAGAGGATCCACATCCCTTATCGGTAGCGGATGGGCATCCCTGGCAACCACGTTCAATTACTGGGTTTTTTGCGTTAGGGTTACTAAATACAAAACCCTTTACAGGCTGTCCAGATTCGCTCATACCTTCTTTTACATCTACAATCGTTCCTTTCATAAGTAAAGATGAATTACCATCAACAATAACTGTAAACCCATTATCCAGCTCCAAGGTACAATCTGGAGCATGTACAGTTTCTACTTGGTATTTATAGATCCCTTTACCTTGTGAATTCTTCCCAAACACCATAGAAAATTTAACTGTTTTACGTTCCAATCCCTCGCGTTGCAACTGTTCTTCTAAAAATTCTTTCGCGGAGTCAGTAAGTGTTATTGGAAATTCTTCTGTCTTTGTAATATTTGTCATATAATAACTTCTCCTAGTCCCATCTCTCCATCTGTAATATCATCCAAAGCGGTTAACATCTGCCTGGCTGAATTTTCCCAAGTAAATTTATCTTTAATCAGGCTTGGATCAAAACGCTGCATTATATTACCATAGTTTGTATATGCATAATCCATTTTTTCTTTAAGTTCTTCCAAATCTGGAGATATCCAATTACCTTTATTATAATCTCTAAACCATACCCCATCATAAGCTGGCTCCTCCCTGCCATTAAATAATAACAAATCTTGAGGGTATCCAAGCTCCTCTGTAGTATATTCAGTATGTCCTGCTACGAAAGAAGCAATAGAGGGTAAGTTCATAGTAATCCCTTCAAAAAGATCCAAATTCCATCCTTCTCCTCTGGATGGGTATACCCCTACATGGCTCTTCAAATATAGTTGTTGTAATTCCGTCTTAGAAAGTTTATTACGAGGTATCTCTACAATAGCATTACCTTTAATAGCAATCATTCTAGTTTCATCTGCGGCGTTTGATATTAGTTGTATATCTAGTGCCTTAAACATATTACACATTGTTCTAGTAAAATATCTATCAAAGGGATTAAAACAATGAACAATAAGCCTTGTTTCATCTTTTCTATCAGCAAAAACTTCCACATAAGATTGAATTATTTCTGCTGTACACTTCCTCATCTCATATTTACCAACGTGCAAAAAAGTAAATACTGGAAATTTCTCCTTGTTTAGATCAATACCTTCATTAAATTCTTGACCCGCTTCATTTACTACATACACAGGAACATTGTTAGATAAATTTTCTTCCATGATTTTTTTGCCCCAGGATGTAGTAACAAATATAGCGTCCATTTGTCTAAGATCATGTATTGCTTTAGGGACAAGTTTTGTAGTTTCCCACACAGGGTAAGCAATTAATTTTGACCCACTTAAATCATTCATTTGAGTCTCGTGCCATATCTTAACACAAGGCGCGGATCGATCCCACGGGGTTTTTACAAGTTTATTTGTGAGTTTTATTTCCTCTTCACTTAGCTCTCCAGTGCGCTGTCCTCCGATGTATGATAAAAAATAATTATCATACCCTAAACGCCCTAACCCAGTAATAATACCCCTAGCGTGGATACCATACCCTAAATCATTAATAGGTGCTAATAAATTTAATTTAAACATATGACCTATTATAGAATATCCATGATAAAACGTCAATTTATGTTAAATTTTTCTTGACATTATAAAGTCAGTATGAGAAACTAACTTAATGGAATACAAATTCTAGAATTTAAATTCTAGCACTAAAATGAAGAGGAAAGTGTAAATGGAAGAAGTTACTTTTACTAACGTTAGAAGTCAATTGCCGGTAATGGATGATGGTGCTAATAATTCATCTAAAAAGTATGTTTTGAAACGACACAAAAAGCCTCGTTTGGTTGTGATGAGTTATAAAGAATATCAAGAGTTGGTCAATAAAACAGGCTCAAGTGTAGTAATGAGCACTGAACATACAGATACTACTGACTAACATAAAGATAATTATTATTTTTTATCCGGTTAAAAAAAGAAAGCCCACTTAATTATTATAAATTAGGTGGGTTTTTATTTTGTTGAGATTATAAATTCTCAGGCATGCCAAATAAAGAAATAAGCAAAAAATGTTTTTCAGCCAATTCAATAGTTTTTACTTTTGCTTCGTCTAGTTCAGAATCTTTGAAGAAGAGAGGCTCGTCCTCCATTGAAAATAAATCATCAGACCACTTATTACTTCCCCACTCAAACGCCTCATCATCCCACAAATCCCCTTCAACTATCTGACAAGTCCATGGATCGCTGTGCCTCCACCTAAGATATAACGTATAAATCTTATCAGAATATTCAACTAATAAATAACATTGAGAAGGGCACCAAATTAAATGATCTACCCAGTCTCTAAGTATTTTCATTTTTATTTTTATTTTTATTTTTTTTAACCTGTAATTTCTTTTTTACAGGCTTGGCGTGATCAAAGATAATTAATCTGGACTGGATTACAACTGAAGGGATTGACCATTGTAGAAAATTACATTTAGGGCACCTTAAACAAACTTTACCAGATTTCTTATGTACTTTTGGAACTAGTTTAACACTGCAGCGCCTACATAACAAGGGCCTTACATACTGAAAATTCTGCCACAAACGAACCTTGTTTATAACATAATCATTACTTCGGCGCTTTTTTTCTTGATCAGTAAGTCGCGCCTTCCCTTTTATATCTTCTTTAGTCAATAAATTATACATCTCCAAACAAAAAAGTACTAAATCCAATCTTACCTTGTTAGTAACTAATTGTCAACACATAAAACATTAAAAAATTACGAAGCCGTATTAATAACAACTTCGTAATTCCTATTAATATTGTAGATAAAAACTAAATATTATTTATCCAGAAAAATCTACTTGAACAGCAATGGTTCTAAGAAGCGCCCTAACAACCTCATCAGCATCCCTATAAGGAGAAGCTAACGTGGAATCAGGGTCTCTTTCATATAAATTTTGTACAACTGAACCACTCGCATAAGTGTTCGTAAGCGAGCCTGAATGGGTAATTAAGTTATTTCCCGATACAGAAGTTGCAACAAAATACTCTCTATTTGTACCATCATAAATAGTAAACGCCTGCCCTGCGCTCAAATCAGTAACATCGTCTAATGGGATAACATCTCCTACTCCTGAAGGAGAACTTGTAGATCCAGTAAGCTGGGCTTCAACAACCAACTTAGAGGCAATTGCTTCACTTGAAGTAACTATGTCTAGCCCTAGAGTTGCAGTAACATCATTACTCGCGCCTGCAGTGATAGCTACACTTGATTTACCAGTCCCTGTAAAACTCTTAGCCAAAGATCCACTAATAATTACAAACTTGCCGTTTTCAAAACTAACAATAGCGTTTAAAAAGGCCAAATTTCCTTCCTCTAAACCCCCTGCAGCAGCCAATAAATTAATTTGAGCTTGCATATCATCTGCTACATCATCTCCTGTTAGACCGCTACCTTGAGTTAAACTAATGCTTCTAGTGGTAGATCCATCTATAGAAATTTGAAATGTATCATTAGTAGGACCTATTGTAAAAGGAGGGGACTTAAATCCAGAACTTCTAACATAACCAGACTTAAAATACTCAATCAATACAGGATTGATTGTCTCATCATCAGCTGCTAAAGTAGTAGATCCTGGAGTAGCTGTAAGAATGTACCGTTCATCACCCTCTGAATCAACGGTAACTACCTTTTCCAAATCCAAAGTAACTTCTTTATCTGTTACTGTAGGGAAATCTAGATTTCTAATACTTTCCGTTACGGCCATTTATTTTTCCACCTCGGTAATTTTTTAAATACTAGTATTCTTGGAATCGTGTTCCTGAACATATAGCTATTGGTTCCAAAATTTCAGAATAAATATAGTGACCTCCTGATATAGTAAGATCATTAATACTCTGATTCAACTCTGTAACCGCCGTGCCCAGATAAAACGAACAATAGTTAGAATTACATTTATATGCAGATCCAACCCCGGTAGGACCAGAAACAAGATCCATACGGCCCTGTGTGTCCAGATGATCAGTCCTTTCAGCGTCAGGGATTCTTCCAGTCACGTCTTGTGTTGAATATGGACACAATCTGTGCTCATATTTACCTTTTCGACCAATATAAGTCTTAATAATCTTAGGAGCACGTCCCATAAACAACAAGACCTCTTTTAGTTAAATAGTACAAAATTAGGATATCTCACCTTGAGTGAAGTTTAGACATTCAAGTGAAGTCTTAGCAAAATCCCCTAACATAGGATGCCACTTTTCTAATATTTCGTTGGATAGGTTTTCTTCTGGCAAGCAAGCAAAAAGCAAATAATCATCAATTTTATCTCTTTTTATAAAACCTACACCTAATTCATAAGCTTTTGTGTTTAAGCGATTGATCTCGTCTTTGTAATGCTCTCTAAAATCTTTATTTTTTGGTAGGTATTCTGGATGGTTTACATAAATATTTGTTTCTTCTTTTAAATTCCTATAAAAATAATCACGAACTTTGTAAATTCTGTTTAATTCGTATTTAACTGTAGTAAAAGTGATGTGATATAGCTTATCGTCATTTGTTTCCATCCAAGCCCAAACATCAGTCACTGCCCAATCCCATACTTCCCCAAGCTGCTCATATTTCCACGTCAGGGGCTCCATATGACCCTCTAAGAGCACTTTCTGTCTTTCCCCTCCCTCATCTATCAGTACTCTGTTTTCGGGGTTTAAGGGCGGATTGTGGAAGAATACGTTATATCCTGTAGGTTGTAGTGGATGATTCTGGTACTTATAAAAATCTTCTTTAGCTTTTTCTGGATCTAGTTCAAATTGTACAATTTGCATATCATTAGCTGAAGTCATACGGCGCATTCAGGCTATCATATAACATAGAAGGATATACCATCAAATAATTACCTGCCTGTCTCTCCTCCTCTGTCTGATTTGTACAATCTATCAACAACTTATCATTATCTTTTATTTTATCTAAAAGACCAACATTCTCATCATGTAACAATACATTATCAAATTTTATAGATCCTAGCTCTTGGGTTTTAACAGAGGCCCAGCTCAATTCTACAATATAAAATTCATCTACTCTCACAATAAAATGATTAGTAAAATCCAGTCTAATGCTTCCTGTTTGTTCCAGTTGAGCATAATCCTGTGTGACGGGTCCTGTGAATTCTACATCAATTAACTCAACTTTACCGTCACCTAATCTATTAACTCGTTTCCAGGAAACCCATAATTTGTTTGTTTCTGGAACTTTCCAACGTAAATCTATAGCCATATAAATATAAAACCTCTTACTAAAGTAACTTATAGTATAACATTTTACAATGGGACATATCAAGTAATAAACATACTATTCTATTATAAGAATTACTATAAAAATCAGGAGACACATTCACATGGGTATAGGACTTCCCCCTGGTTCAATGAAGGTTTTCAAAGTTGACGATAACGACAACTGGATAGAAGAGACCCTGACAGAACAAGATTTCCCAGCAATGGTAACTACCACTGGAACACAAACCATCAGTGGAATTAAAACTTTTGCTGAAGACGTTAATGTTAGTGGTACTCTTACCTCACAGCAAGGAATTATTTATATTCAAGATGAGGATATCTATTTAGATGTGCAAGATCGATTCCTCACTCTTAATAATGAACTTACTGGATCTCCTATAGAAGACTGTGGAATAGAAATAAATAGGGGCTCATCAACAAACAGCAGATTATACTGGGACGAAAATCTAAATGTTTGGAAAGCAGGTATTTCTGGCAATGAGGGCGCCGTATTAACCTCAGGTAGATGGGGAATTGATACATATGGTGCTTTTGTATTTTCTGGAGGTATTAATGGTACTATACGAGCAGATACACAAAATGGCTCAGATACGGGATCTTTACATTTAGGAGGTGGAGGATCCACCCAATCTTCCCGTGGTGGTTATGTTTCCGTTTATGGTAATGATAATCCTTCAAATCCTGGGCACGCTAGGCTTGTAGCAGGAACAAGTGGGGGCGGCGTATCTTTATACTGCATGAGCGTAGGAACTGGAACAATTAATTTTTATACAAACGGAGAAACTACTACTCCTAAATGGCTTATAGATCATAATGGATATCTTAAAACAAATGAATCTTTTGGGGTAATAGGCTGTAATACTTCCGATGGATCCGATACTGATATCCTACAACTTATGGCAGGTGGGGCGGATAACAATAATCCACATACCAGGGGAGGTTATATTCGCCTACACGGAAATGAACACGACAACGCGGGATATATGCAAGCTTTCGCTGGAAATGCTGGAGGAAAATGTCAAGTTGGTACCAGAGGGAACGGCATTTTAGAATTTTGGGTAAATAATTCTTCAAAATGGTATTTAGACGAAAGTGGAAATCTTTCACCAGACTCGGACGGCTACCGTTATATAGGAGATTCAACACACCATGTAGATTACATACATGCTAGAGTAATGACTAGTTATCTAGAGGCAGATATGTATATTTTACAACGAACTTCTAATGATATCATATTCAGAACAAACAATAGTGATCGTTGGAGTATCCTCGCTGGTGGCGATTTAAGACCTGCTAATAATAATACATATGATATTGCAACAAACAGTACAAGATGTGCATACATATATTCCAATAATTTTTTACCTTTTACAGGAGTACACTTATATAAATTAAAAGACGAACAAAACCTAACTAGTGGTGATGCGGTTAAGTTAAATAGCGGTAAATTAGAAATATGCTCTAACGAAAAAGACCCTACATGTTTAGGAGTATTTACAGGAGAATCTATAATCACTCCATCTGGAGGTGCAAAAGATAGTCTAGGAAACGTAGTACCTTCTGGAACGCATTTATATGTTGTTGCAGCGGTAGGTGACTCAGTAACAGAGGATTTACCTGGTATCAAAGTATGCAATGAAGGTGGAAATATCTCAGCGGGTGATTATCTCTGCACAGCTTCTGGTTATGAAGGGCACTTGAAAAAACAAGATGACGATTTAAATCACAACTACACAAAATTCCTAGCATTACAGGATGTAACGTTTAGTGGGAGCCCTACTGAAAGCGGTATATATGGGTATTTTATAAATTAGAGGTTAGAGATTATGACAGTATTTAAATTATATAGAAGCACAGGTTATGTAGAAAATACAGGCAATCAGACCATTGAAGGTATAAAAACCTTTTCTGAAGATATAATATTCTCTGGTTCTTTGATAGGATCTGCTGTAAATAATGCCATACATACTAATACTGCAGGAGGGGAAGATACCTCTAGGTTAATTTTTGCTGGTGGTGGATCTACCTCTACAAGCAGAGGAGCAGCCTTATATTTACATGGAAATGAGCACAGCTCATACGCGGGTAAAGTATATATTTACGGTGGAAGTACTGAAAACGGAGATATACATGTACACGCTAGGGGGGACTCTTCGCAACTGCTATTTCATACAGAAGATTCACACAGGTGGACCATAGATAGCAATGGGCACTTAGTTCCAAGCACTGGTGATATTTACTATATAGGCAACGATACTAACAGACTAAGAAATGTTTACACATTTGCTCTTAATTTAGAAAGGTCTAATGACCAGACTTGTGCTATTATAAAAAATACTGATTCTAGTTTTAGTGATGATATAATCAGAGCAGATTCTACAAGGGGCGCAAACGCCGCCTTTGATTTTTTTGTGGGAAGATCAAACAATGGATCTGATGTTGAAGTTAGATTAAGAGGAAATGGTAATTGTACCTGTGATGGTTCTTTTACTGGGGGTGGGGCTGATTATGCTGAGTATTTTGAATCTGTAGATTTAACTATGACCCCTGGAGAAGTGGTTGTCATGTCGGGGTACTCTGGAATGATTAGAAAATATAACTCTGAGATAGACTCCACTTCAGATATCATAGGAGTTATACGGCCTAAAAATGGGAATACCTCTGTAATAGGTAATTTACCACTAAAATGGCATAATAAGTATCTACGTGATGATTTTGGTTCATATACCTTAGATGTAAACGGAGATAGACAAATTAACCCAGCATTTGATGATCAACAAGAGTACATTTCCAGAGAAGATAGGAACGAATGGTACGTTATTGGTCTAGTAGGGCAAGTAGTAATTAAACATGGACAAGCCACAAACCCGAACTGGAAAAAACTTAAAGATATATCTCAGGATATAACAGAACTCTGGTTAATTAAATAAAAAATTAATATTGCTTATTGTTTCCTCTAATAATCTTAGACATTAAAAAACACTAGAATAAATAATCTTTATTTATTAATATAATAGCTAAAAATATTTGTAGTGTGTTACATATAGGTTAGGTTAACACTCTAGTATTTGTACCACCCTCATTATAGATAGAGGTATATGGTATATTAACACTAGCCTGCCCATCAGAAGGTCCTGCTCCTGCTCCTCCTCCTACAGAAGCCACTATTCCATAATGCGCTGTATTTGCCTGCCCTACTCCAGGGAACCCCGCAGAGACATTTATAGAAACGTGCTCTCCTGGAACTGTTTGAGCGAAAGAAACCCCTGTTTCACCATCAGTACTAGACCCTAAAGCCACGCCCCTTAAAAATATACTTTCGTATAGAACATTCAAATTAGCATCCATAAACTTAGGAGCAGCGATTAGCGACCAGGTTTCGATTCCGTATGTATCTCTGTTCTTTGAATAGGTATAATTAGAAACATAAAAATTCCCATTAATACTAGCACCTTGAACAGGAGACCCACAAAATCCTGGATCTACAGATAAAGAAATAGAATTTGCTGGTTCGCAGTTAAGGGATGATTGGGTATTGTACCCTGGACCAGGTGCATATATACTAATATTAACAGTCTCTTGGGCTTGAATAATCACATCATAAACTGGATCTACTGAAGATAGCTGGTATAATATCTGTTGTTGAAATCCTGCACCTGTATTTACAGAAATAGCATTTTGAAAAGGTGAAGACACAGTTGTAGATGTACTAAGAATAAATGCCATTTTAAATATCTATTGGGCTATATGGTATATTAGCCTGCCCACTCCCATCTTCAGATCCTTTACTTGTTGTGGAGCCGCCTACACTAGTAACTACTCCAAGAATTAAAGAATTTGCTCTTCCTACTCCTGGATTTCCTGCAGATAAACTAGCAGATACCCCTGAGGCTTCACTTGAACCATCTAAAGTTACACCTGTATTTAAACCTTCTGTAGTTTGCCCGTCTGCTATACCTCTAGGCATAACTGTATTACCTGTTCCTACTTGACCTCCTGAGGTAAAAGTAGTTACAGGTTTATCAACAATAGTCCAACTTTCCTGCCCAAATTGATTCACTTCTTTTGAAAAAGAATAAGAGGTAACAAAAAAATTACCATTTAAATATAAATTACTATCTATAGGTCCACAAGCTCCTGGAGAAAAAGAAAACGAAATAGTATTTGCGTCGTTACATATTTCTGTAGGTGTAGTAATGTAAGTAGGACCACCTCCGTACCGAGTCAGTGATATTTGAGTTTGTAATTTTCGTATTTCGGAAAACGGATTTGCAGATCCTAAAACTGGTAATCTTTGCACTTGTGGAACGGAATTTATTTGTATGGATATTATACCTCTTGTTTTCGAATTACTTCCAAAGCTGATGCTGGTAGAACTAGATAAGATAAAAGCCATAATTTATACATCTGGGATAGGGCTGTAAGGAATGGACACATTAGCATTACCTGTAAATCCATCATACTTACCAGTTCCTCCGCCTATTTGATCTATAATACCAAAAGTAACTTCATCAGCAGTTCCTATTCCAGGAGATCCTGCGGTAACTGATATTTCCTTTCCAGAAACACTTCCAGAAGCAATTCGTGCTCCTGTAGTTTGGCCTGTATTACCATCTGGGGTAGTTTGTCCTTCTGCTATACCACGAACCATAATAAAATCTGCCCCCGTGGTGGGAATTGGCCTAGTAACCATAGACCACGACTCCTGACCAAACCCTTGAACATCTTTAGTATATGAATAAGAACTAACAAAAAAATCATCTTCATAATCTACATCATCTCCCGATCCACAACCATTAGCAGTCACTTTAATAGTTAAAGAATTAGCGTCTTCACATACATCAGATGCTTCAACTGAGTAAGTGGGGCCTGGACCATAACGAACTATAGCTAGGGAGTTTTGTTCAATAGTATTTGTATCATATGGATCTGTATATCCAATATCATACAGTCTCTGTATTTGAGGGCTAAGTGAAAGGTTTACTGAAATGATTCCTCTCGTTCCCAATCCTGTAACAAATGTAGCAGATGATATAATAAAAGCCATTCCGTTCCTACTTCCTTTAATCAAGAAGAAAAAACACGAGGGGCTAAATAAGCCCCTACGTGTTATAAAAATTTTACTTCGTTAGAAGCTCGCTATCGCTGTTCTTTTCCAAGATGAGCCTGTGTAGAGATAGAAGAAATCATCATCCCAACGCAGTTCTCCCTCGACTCCACTTTGTGTATCGCCACTATTTGCAGGGGCAACACCTGAAGCCACAGCCAAACCAGCGCTAAAAGTCTTTTTACCTGTAGCAGTCTCTTCGCCAGCTAGGTGCATAAGACCTGTAAGCTCTGATTCATTAACACTAATAAGTACTTCAGTACTTCCAGATAGAGTTGCGTCTAACCCAGTACCGAAATCAAGAACCTGAATACCAGTACCAACACTGGCCCCATCATCCTCTACTTCGATATTAGCAGCATTAATACCAGATGAAACAGCAGCATCAACATAGGCTTTATTAGCCGCATGTCCACTGGCTGTAGGATCCGCATGCAGGCTTAAGAACCCTGTCATGGTGTCTCCACTTTCGTTAACAAACTGATCTTCTGCAAAACCAGAATACGTGCTAACGGCACTATCTGCGTAAGACTGAGCCGAACTTAGAGTTGCAGCGTCCTGAGAATCTACATAACCAGAAAGCGAACTGATTTCTGAATCCGTATAAGACTGAGCCGAACTTAGAGTTGCAGCGTCCTGAGAATCTACATAACCAGAAAGCGAACTGATTTCTGAATCCGTATAAGACTGAGCCGAACTTAGAGTTGCAGCGTCCTGAG
>Ga0180433_10002259_pt1 | contig 30099 bp, 26 predicted proteins | sample SS_ome_8_FD_132980 | JGI IMG/M metagenome (GOLD analysis project Ga0180433, IMG submission 132980) | Hypersaline lake sediment archaeal communities from the Salton Sea, California, USA - SS_1_D_1 metaG | ecosystem: Environmental > Aquatic > Non-marine Saline and Alkaline > Hypersaline >... | reverse complement strand
GTTGCTAGAATCAAAGCAGAAACTGCATGTTATTGCCAAGGACACTGATCTTACTGTTTCAGTCAAAGATAGAAAATGGATTAACTGTTATGGAAAAGAGAATTTCCCTGATGGCGAGGTTTTCACAGGTCCTGTGGAAGATTCTGCAAAAGGACATATTAGTTATTCATTCCCGGCAGTTCATAATGGTAGATTGGTGGAAAATATTCAACTGTGGTTTGACAAGGGCAAGGTCGTAAAATCAAAGGCATCTATGGGGGAGAAATTCCTTAATTCCATGCTTGATATGGACAAGGGATCACGTAGAATCGGAGAATTTGCTTTTGGCACAAACTACGGAGTGAAAGAATACACAAAGAATACCCTCTTTGACGAGAAGATTGGCGGAACCATACACATAGCTGTTGGACTTGGCTATCCAGAAACCGGCAGTAAAAATAAATCAGGTCTTCACTGGGATATGATATGCGATCTTCGTAAACATGGCAAAGTCTATGCTGATGATGAGTTAATTTACAAGAATGGTAAATTTTTATTCTAATTTATTAAAAAATCTATAAATAATGCCTATCTATTCCAGTTTTCATAATGTGTGGCATAGTTGGTATTATAGGGGGAAAACCAGTATCTCGCCTAATCTATCACAGTCTGCTTGCAATTCAACATCGTGGTCAATCGTCCGCCGGAAAGCTAACCTATGATGGAAATATTCATGTAACAAAAGATGCTGGTTTGGTACGAGATGTGTTCAACGAGGTGAAAAAGATAGAAACTCCTGGGAATGCCGGGGTTGGTCACACTCGATATTCTACAGCAGGTATGGATGATATTAATTCTTTGAAAAAGAATGCACAACCAGAATATTTGGTAAATCCTTTCATTGCATCTGTTCACAACGGCAATATTTTTAATCCTTCCGAGATGGCCAGAAAAACCAATAGGAAACCTAGAACAGGCTGTGACATTCAATGGCTTTTGTTATCTATGGCAGACAATCTATATAAAAAGGAGTTAGACATCGATATAATTACTGAAGCATGCAAAAATGTAATGAATGACGTAAAAGGCAGTTATTCTGCGTTATTTCTTGCCGATTCCGGAGAACACCCATTTCTTTTTGCAATTACTGATCCGCGAAAAATTAGACCGCTAGTGCTAGGCAAGTTCGATGGGATGTACTGCTTAACTTCAGAAACACGGGTTTTTAAGAAAATCAATTTCGAATATGTTAAAGACATACCAGGTGGATCTGTAGTTATTATAGATGAAAGGGGCAATATTTTCGAGAAACAACTAATAAAAAAACCTGAAAAACCATGTATGTTTGAGTTTGTCTATTTTGCAAAACCGGATACCCGCATAAACAATCAATCCATACACAACGTCCGTGTCGAAATAGGACGGCGTCTTGCAAAAGAGCATTCTGTTAAAGCGGATATTGTTGTTCCGGTTCCTGAGTCGGGTCGACGTTATGCTACCGGTTTCTCGCAAGAATCAGGTATACCTTTGCAAGAAGGACTGATGAAGGATAAGGATGAGCGTTCATTTATACAGCAGACGCAGGAAAGCAGAGATAAGGTCGTTGAGGGAGGTCTTTCATACATTCGTTCGGTTCTTGGTGGAAAACGCGTTGTATTAGTCGATGATTCAATAGTTCGCGGTACAAACATTCGTAAACTTGTAATGGGGCTAAGACGTGCTGGCGCAAAAGAAGTTCATATACGAATTGGTTGTCCCCCATTAATTGCTCCCTGCTATCTGGGTATAGATATGCGCAGTAGAAAGGAATTTATTGCCAGAGGTCCAGATGGTAAAATCAAAACCTGTGAAAAGATTGCAGAGGAAATTGGTGCGGATTCTCTAGGATACATTAGCATAGATGGACTAAGGAGTGCAATAGGATCTGACATCTGCCAAGGATGTATTGATTTTCCGGGCGGATATCCATCTGAAATGCAAAAAGATGTACTTGCATTTTTCAAAAAAGATGGAAAAGGTATGCGGGCATATGAATGAACACTTATAGAAAAATTGTTATCCCTGCACATGGATTAAACAGCTATGATTGAAATTACTGTAGGAACGATTGAAGAACAAATCATAAAATTTTTACAAAAAACTTATCCTGTAACTGTATCTGATCTCGAAAAGAAAATACATGTATCAAAAAAAAATATAGTCAGGGTGTTACAGAAATTACAGGTTAAAGGTATCGTTCAATTGGAGCCTCTCCCAGATAAGACATACATACGATTGTTAAGGCATGATTTTAGTTTTATTGGAAAAAAACGGCAAAAAAAATTCATAAAACATCATTCCAGAGGGAAAAAACAGGAATCTAAGGAATATGATGGTATGATGTATAACTAGGTCCAGTAAGAATGTTTTTATCGCTCTCACCACCTTCTTAAGTTGATGGAAAAAGTATGGTAGACGGCACTCATAAGGGAGGAAGTGATATCATGAATGGCAATTCAAAACATGACAACCGCCTACCGGTTAATATTATTATTCATCATAGTATATATTATTTTTGCTGATTTGGTGAAAAATGGCAGAGAAAATAAAAACATAAAATGAAATGTAAGAATATCAGGCATTACTATTGTCTATACTTTGCATTGATTTTTTATTTCTTTTTATCCAACTACTTGTACTGCATGTTCATTTACAATCAAAAACTCTACAAGTTCGCCAGATTCCTTTAATTTCTTCAAAAGATCATAGTTCAAAACATGCTCATAGCGGGAAAGAACTCTACTTCCACTTGGAGACCAACTGCCTATTTCAATATGGTGTAAATCGAACTCTTTCACACTTCCAAGGATCATAAAAGATTCTGCCCGTACATTGAATGAACAAGAGGTACATTCTATGACCGTATCATATGGGACATATGGGTTCTCAATATTTTGTATGGGCTCTATTTGTATTAATATCATTTTTCCTCCACACTGGGGGCATTTCATAGAGTCGTCGCCGGTTTTACTCCATATTCCAGCCAAAATTTCCATGTCTTTTTTATTGTAATTCATCTCATACTCCATTTCCACAAAAACCATCTACATATCTATGTACACTTCTGGCATAAAAACTTTGTGAAAAAAAGCCAAAAATAATCGCCATATTAATAATCATACCTCACGTTTCAGATTTTTGGAGACATTGCATATGAAAATAATAACGTTTCTTACTGATTTTGGCATGAGGAGTGGATATGTAGCTCAAATGAAGGGAGTAGTATTATCCATAACAGATTCTAAACTTATTGATATAACTCATGAAATAACGCCACATGATGTTCGTGAAGGGGCTTTTGTACTTCGAAATTCTGTTTCCCATTTCCCAGTTGGAACGGTTCATGTGGCCGTTGTCGATCCAAGCGTTGGTACCAATAGAAGAGGGATAGTAGTTACAACCAAGAGCCAGATATTAGTCGGACCGGATAACGGTCTTTTGATGCCTGCAGCGCATTCTTTAGGCGACTTCATCGCATATGAAATTACAAACAATAAATATATGCTTAATTCTATTTCTAACACATTTCACGGACGGGATATCTTTTCCCCAGTGGCAGCTCACATAGTCAATGGAATACCATTCGAGAAAATAGGGAGCAGAATTTATAATTTCATCGATATGAATTTTGGGAAAGGAAAGATAACTGGCAAGACAGCAACTGGAAAAATCATCCATATTGATAGTTTTGGAAACATTGTAACAAATATTGAGGGCATCAGACTAAGAGATTTTTTGAAGCAAGATAGTAATCTCATGGCATTTATAGGAGATAAACAACAGGAAATATCCTTTGTGAAATCATATGGTTTTGTAGAAAGGGGACAACTCCTTGCGACCATAGGCAGCAGCAATTTAGTAGAGATTGGGATGAACCAAGGAAACGCAGCACAAGCATTGGATGTAAAGCTCGATGATGAAATAAAAATATTGTTCCATTAGAAGCTTTTTTGTATTAATCCCATATGCTTAAAATATCCCAAAATTCAACTAGGGAAAACCCTACCTCTTATTTTTTACAAATTTATTAATCTATGAATATTCTAATCAGATATCAGCTTTGAAAAAATTAGATGATGGGAGGGAAGAGAGAAATGGGATGCTAGGAGGTCCCTCACATCTGATCAATATCGCTAGGTCTTTTTTGTTTATATAGTTGATAACAAGATGATTGAAAGTATTGCAATTTTTTTTAAAACTTTAGAACTGCATCCAACAACCCATGTCCATAATTTACGCATCCAAAAGCAGTAAAATAATCCTTTTTTTCGAGATAATACTTTGAATCTTCATAATATTGGGTTGCAAGTTCCACAATCTTATTATTATACAATTTTGACGTTTTATTATTTAATTTTTGAAGATTTTCTTCAAACATCACAATATCTTTTTCTATCCTTGTTTTTTCATTCATAGCAAACCAAATACGGAAGAGATGTATGGGAAAATAAATTTTTCTCTGGAAATAGTAGGAGGTTGTTGCTTTTGCATCCTTTCGTGTAAATAAGAGTAGATTGGTTTATTAGGCAATAGTACCTCCAAGCAATATCGAAGTTAAGACACACAAAAACGCTGTGACGCATCCAACTAACAACATTTTAATGCCATATCTAATCATACTTTCATCGCTAATTTTTGCTAGATAAGCGCCCAACAGAGACAATACAGCCAGAGTTAGAAATATGCATGTTAAAAAGGCAGTTTCGACTGAAATAATTCCAAAGTTGACCATAAAAAAAGGCGATACTACTAGCATTGCTGCCAATGCAGGAGAAATACCATCTACCAATGCAGCAAAAATTGTTGCAAATTTATGCGATTTATAGTGCAGACCATTTTTCAAATCAGTAAGCATCGCTTTTTCCAATTCTTTTAATTTCTTTGTACGTTCAGCTTTCTCAGTCATATATGCCCCACTCATGCCAGATGCCCCCATTGCTATTGATCCAGCAACGGCTGCACTAATAATTGGCATAGGTTCCAGTATACCTGCAACATAGGCTCCTATTACGACTCCCAGCATAGTAAGAGCTCCATCAAATACATTCATAACAAAATATCTACGACTTATTGAACCTACGTCAGAAATTCTGTGATACTGTTTCCATTTCTTTAAAGTCTTTTCTATTGTCATGGTACTCCACTTTGCACTTTGAGACTAATTACTTAATGATGCTTAAAAGTTTTTGGAACTCTCATTCTTTGTTTAATTTTATCGTTTGTTATCCGATAAAATGTTTTGTCGTTTTTAGCCCGACAAAATAGAAAACTATATAAACTTACAAGGTGACTTTATTATTAAATTAATTAAATAAAATCGGTGCATAATCAATGAAGAATGCAGGAATCACAAGAGATAAAAGCGTGGAAAAGACGGTACGCGAAATATTGAAATCCAGAGCCCGGTCACGCATATATACATATTTAATTAGAAAAGACGGAGTCAGATCTGAGCAAATCATAAAAGGTACGCATCTTCATCCAAGTACTGTAAGAGAGACCCTCTCCAAAATGTATGAACAAAAACTGATTTATAGAAAAAAAATTAAAAATGATAGTATAGGGAAAAATCCTTACATGTATTATGCGATTTCTCCTGCAAAACTTCTAAAAAGATATTCAAGTGAGATAGAAAAAAGGCTTAACAAACTCGCAAATCTGACTTTTTCTAAAGACGAAATGAAGAATTACAGACCGGTTAGAATTAAAATCGTTGATGGAGCAGATGACGCATGAACATAACGCCACTTGCAAAACTATTGGTACAAAGACCAAAAACGGTCATACTAGTGTTCACCATAATCACTGCCATCATAGGTGCCCAAGCAACAAATATCTATATGGAATCAGATTTTGCTACTTTTCTCCCTAAAGATGATCCAACAGTACAAATCTGGGGCGACATAGATAAAGAATTTCAGATGGGATATAACATAATAATTTATGTTGAGGCAGATGACATTCGTAATCCAGATGTATTGAAAGAAATGGATCGTGTTGGTTCCAGTCCAAAGATAAACAAGTTTGAAAGCGACAAGGGAATGCAGGATGGTGTATTTTCTGTTAGAAGTTTGGCATATTATATAAAGGAAGAGAACGCCAAACCATATGTAATTGGAGGATTGGGAGGCACAGGAAAAAACGAAGTTCCTGACGATGAAACTCTTATCTCCAGGTATCTATCAAGAATGACAATTCAAGCGATGAAAGGCACTTATTTCACAAATACATATGACGTTGCTGTAATAATAATCCAATTAACCAATAATGCAGATTTTAATGAAGTATTGACTGGAACAAAATCTGCCGTTGAACATAGGGGAACATATTATTCAGAGATGACAGTAACAGGTACTGTTGCCATGCAAAATGCAATCCAGGAAATTAGCATGGAATATTTTAAGATAAGCTTCCCTATTGCGATACTTCTTGTTTCAGCTGTTCTTTTCTTCTTCCATAGATCCGTTAAAGGTATTCTGATCACACTTCTGCCAACGGCATATGCCATAGCATTGACATTTGGCGTTTTAGGGGCGGTTGTACCCCAATTGACAATACTTGCTATTGCTGTAGTGGCATTACTGTTAGGTCTCGGTGTAGATTATTCAATTCATATTATGAACAGATTTGCAGAGGAACATTCTTCCGAAGATGAGATAAAAAAGATGGAAAAAGTATTACGATCTACAGGAGTGGCAATTTTACTTTCCACAATTACAACAATGATTGGATTTGCCTCTCTTATGATATCTAGCATGTCTCCGATGATTATCTTTGGTTTCGCCTGTGCAATTGGCATCCTATTTTGTTTCATCTCCGCCATTATATTGACTCCAACTCTCTCAGTCATACTAAATTTCAAGAAAAATGGTAGCATACCTCACTGGAGCAAACTTGCAGAATTTATCATTAAAAACAAGAGGAGAATTATTGCCATAGCATGTTTCTTGGCGGTAATGTCTTTGATTCTTTTACCTCAGACCAAGACAGATGTTAATTATTTTGATATGGCGCCTGAGGGCGTACCTGAACTTGAAAAACTGCAGGACTACTCTGACAATTTTGGTGGGGCTAACTTCAATGCATTGTTAATTGAGACAGAACCCCAAGGGCTTACATATCCTGAAGTTATAGATGCCATATATGATATGGAAATGGAAATGAAGAATGCTGGCGTAAATGCTTATTCTTTGGCTGATGAGGTAAAAAAAATAAATGATATTCTAGAAAGAGATGCAATAATTGAAAGAATTGGCAGCTATGTTGGTTTAGATACCATTGTATTTGACATGGTAGCTGAAGCAGGGTTAATTGACGAAGATTTCTCCAAGACCATAATGCTTGTCTATATTCCACTTGGAATAAGCATGGCAGAAACTGAAACAATAGTAAATACAGTCAACTCCATAGCATCAAAGACAGTTATACCTCGCAATGGTCAAGCATCTCAGCTTACTGGACAGGACGCAATAAATGTTGCAATTAACAAAAAACTGGCTGATGAACAAACCCGCTCCATGATCATTGCAATACTGCTAGTTTTAGCGGCTTTAATAATTATATTTAGTTCGTCAATATATGGTTTCTTGACAATGATTCCTGTTGCCTTTGTACTTATGTGGGAACCGGGATTTCTCGTGGCTTTAGATATACCACTTTCAGTTATCACTATCTCTATAGCCTCTATTATGATAGGCATAGGTATAGACTATGGGGTTCATATTACACACAGAGTAAGGGAGGAAATGACAAGAGGTTTATCAAAAACCAACGCCACGAAGATAGCAATCGAAAAAACGGGTTTATCTCTCATAGAAGCAGCATGTACAACAATTGCAGGTATCGCCTCAATTTTTTTCATAGACATCTCTGCTCTTCAACAATTTGCCATGGTTATTATATTCATGACTGCATTATCATGCATAGGTGCAGCCTTCATATTGCCCGTATTTTACGATTTTAAATTTGTTAAATAAAAGGTTCTATTTTCCCTTGATATTCCTACTTAAAGATTCTATAAAAGGTATGTCAAACAGAATATTTGCAACCAGGATAACAATTCCAAGTATCAATTCACCATCGAAAGCCGGGCTGCATGTCAAAAAACCCCTGTAAAACCAATCATATATAAACAAAATACCTACAAATATTGGGAATATTATAAGCAAAGGGGCGAACAATATTTCTGTTCTAACTGTACTTTTATCGCTTCGTTTTAACTTCAAATAATACATTTCTTTGTTTTTCATGATTTTTTTCACCAGGAATATATTATAGGTTCAGGAGGTGCAAAACCGAAATATGAAATGATTATCCATATGATTAGCAACAAAACAGCAGGTACTATCTGAATCGTGAAGTCATCATCCAACCACCATAATTTATTAACCTCACTCAAAACAGCAGCAGCCGCTCCAACAATAGAAACCAAAAACATTATCCAAATATTTGCCTTGTGCCACGTAATCAAAAATAAAAACATGCATATTAGAAATCCAATGATATACACCTGCTTTTTTCCTACAATATTTCTCAATTCCCCCATAATTGGATCTACTATACATGCACATAATATGCATGGAACTGCTATCTGCTGCGGAAAAAATAATAGCAAAATAAGGACTCCCACTCCAAAATACAAGTAGCTTCCGAACCTCTTTTTCTCGTACATCCTCAATCCAAAAAAATGTCCACTATCAATTTTTCCCTTTACTCTCGAACACTCCAAAAATAAGGCAAATGATACTAATAAAATAGGTATCCAAAATTTAAAGAAGTTAATCCGTTCTAAATCTGGCAGCAAATAGTATACTAAAAACGATGCCCCAAATGTATGAAAAATACGTCTATACCAATGGGCATCAAATTCAACATGATTCACTTTCTTCTTGCTACTATCTATTTGATTTACTCTTTTCCCTCGATTAACATTGGTTCTAAGCATAATGATTGTCTGTTATTCAACTAACAGCATTGTTTTTTTAAAAGTATTGAAGGGAAATGTTAAAATGAAGTTTGAAAAAACCGCTTACGGAAAAACCTCTTTTTCTAGAGTCATGATCCCTTGCTTACTTCCGACTATTACCTCATCAACCAAACCAATAAACAAACCATTTTCTACAACGCCGGGAATGTTGTTAATATCTTTTTCAAGTTGTTCAGGATCCTCTATTCTTTCAAACTCGCAGTCTAAAATATAATTGGAATTATCCGTTATAAACGGCTCCTCTACGATCTTTCTCAATTCTACATTACAACCAAACCTTTCAAGTACCCTTTTTGTTGAATTCCAACCGTACTTTATAACCTCCACGGGCAACGGAAAATTAATGCCAAGTGCTTTAACAATCTTTGAGTCATCTATTACGATAATTTCTTTCTTTGAGTGGTACGCAATGACTTTCTCACGTGTTAATGCACCTCCACCACCTTTTATAAGATTGAGTTTTGAATCAACCTCATCTGCACCATCTATGGTGAGATCTATCTCTGGATTTTCATCTAATGTTGTTAAAGGGATGTTGTACTCTTTTGCTAGTTTTTTTGTGTGCATAGATGTAGGTATGCCCTTGATTTCAAAACCCTCTTTTATAAGTTCACCTAATTTTTCTAGTGTGTATTTAACAGTAGAGCCTGTTCCAAGTCCAAGAATCATCCCGTCTTTAATGTGTTCAACTGCTTTTTCTCCTGCTAACCTCTTCATTTCTTCTTGATCCACTGATTCACCAAGTTATGTAATAATGAATTAGTACAAAAATTTATACTTAGTCCTTTAGTTTATAAAGAGAAGGTTAAAAATTTCGGTTTTGGAATCTTTAATCTCTTGGAAACATCCCTCATTATATGTTTATACTGTAATAACCTTCTACCAGCCTGTCCAAAAGCATATGTTTCTTCAATTGTTCTTTTTAACTGCCAAGCTCTTTTTATTTTAGTAACAGACAAACACTAATTGTTACAATCCAGATGTCGTAATATTTTTGCAAGTATCACAAATGCAAAATTGCCCCTCTCCCAATTCTAAACCATAGATACAACAATCCATATTTTACACCGCATTCCATAATATTAAAGCTATTTGTCTAAATTAAATATTACGATTGTTTTCTTTTTAAAACATTAGTGACATATAATAGGATTTATAACCCAGACAAACAAAAGATATTTATAGTGGAAATTACAAATATTATAGCGAGTGGGGAGTTACTTTTCAACTATTGCGCCATACTTCCTCCAAAAAGGACATAGTGTAATAGCATCCCATCCTTCCCACTCGTTCTAAATTGCCCCCATTTCAATCCTAATTTTTCTGGTGGTATCAATGTCGAGTTTTTATCCAATTTCTTTGACATTCGCATTTTATTTACACGCTTCTTCATCCTTAGAAAAATATTCTTATAATTTCCTAAAAATATATTTTTTACAAAACCATTAAACATTTAGGTTTTTGAGATGATAGATAGATTTATAACAACTATATTAATTTTGATACATCTATAATATTAAGATTGATTAATATCGGCCAGGGGTGAACATAATCGCTAAAAATGAACATTGGGGATCGCGTTTTGCCTTCATCATGGCAGCAGTTGGATCGGCTGTAGGGCTAGGAAATGTCTGGAGATTCCCATACGTTTGTTATGAAAATGGCGGGGGTGCCTTTCTCATACCATACTTCGTCGCACTTTTTACTGCAGGAATTCCTATGATAATCCTCGAGTTTTCTGTTGGTCATTGGGCAAGAAGTTCCCCACCGGAAGTGTTCAAGAAGATCGGTAAAAAATGGGAGTGGATTGGATGGTGGACGGTTCTTATACCGTTCATACTGGCAGCATACTACGTTGTTGTGATGGCATGGTGCTTCTCCTACATGATATATTCCATTGATCTGCGATGGGGACTCAATGCTGAGCAGTTCTTCTTGAAAAGTTTTCTAGGCATTACCAGCAGCCCCGCAGTTATTGGAGGGCTAAGGGTTCCAATTTTACTTGGCCTCCTTGCGGTATGGGTTTGTGTGTTTATTATTCTCTACAAGGGAGTTAAACGTATAGGCAAGGTAGTTGCTCTAACAGTACCAATTCCGACCATTTTATTAATAATTCTTACCATCAGGGGGTTGACACTCCCCGGTGCAATAGAAGGTATAAGTTATTATTTAACACCTAATTTTTCACGCTTGCTAGATGTTAATGTCTGGCTTGCCGCATATGCACAGGTATTCTTCTCCCTGGGTCTTGCACAGGGAATAATGATAACATATGCCAGTTTTCTCCATAGGAAATCAGATATTACCAACAACGCTTTTATCGTCTCTCTAGCTGATGCGGGCACCTCCTTTTTGGCGGGATTTACTGTTTTCAGTGTAGTTGGATATCTTGCAGTTTCTCAAGGTGTGGGCATAACAGAATTGGGAATAGGTGGCCCCAACCTTACTTTTATAACATATCCCACAGCCATATCCCTATTACCATTTGCAGCGTCATTCTTCGGCATGATATTCTACGTCGCCCTACTAACATTTGGAATAGATTCTGCTTTCTCCATGATAGAGCCTGTAACCTCTGGAATACATAACAAATGGAAAATATCAAAAACGAAAGCTACAGGAATAGTTTGCACATTTGGCTTTTTTGCGAGCTTGATCTTTGCAACTGGAGGTGGGCTCTTCTGGCTAGAACTAGTAGATCATTTTATAGCGAACTTTGGTCTAGTAGCAATAGGTTTAGTAGAATGTCTGATTTTAGGATGGATATATAAAATTCGCAAGTTGCGAGAACATGCAAATAAAACATCCGATATTTTGATTGGCAAATGGTGGGACATTCTTATTAAATTCGTCATACCTTTTGTACTGTGCATATTACTCGCTGTTGCCCTGGTGAACAACATCATAAATCCTTACATGGGATACCCATGGTGGATTATTGCATTAGGTGGAGTTGTGCCTGCAATCACCATATTTTTAATGTCATTTGTTTTAATGAAAATTAAAGGAAAAGGGGTGGAACCATGATACTACCTTTGTCTGCAATAGCGATGTTAATATTTGGATCAATTGTGTTATATGGTGGTCTAGTATACTTTTTATACAGATCGTTAAAAGAAAATAATAAATAGAATAGATATAGAAGTAGGTTTTTGTTGATTATTCTACAATTCTATCAAATACCGCAATATCGGAAATATATCTGGATGTTGGTCTAAAAACCTTAGGAAAAATATACTTACGTATTGCTTGTTTTTCGGCATGTTTACTTCAAGAGTTGCCCAGTCGCTTTCTGTGCCATGAATGTCTTTTGCTTTTACTTGGATATTATACATGCCCTTTTCATCCCAAGTGTGATTCACTATGAATCTCTCATCGGATTTGTAATACTCAGTCCATTCTTCTACCAAATCATCGCCCCATTCAACATAATAGGAAATATCATCTCCCTCTAGGTCTGTTGTGGTAAATATATATTCGTATTCTTCTCCTGCTTTTCCTTTTGCTGGGCCAGTGATGCCCGGCGCATTCGGAGGGGTATTAACAACAATTGTTACCGTTAATACCGATGAAAAATCACTTTGATCTCCAACATTATCCTCTGCAATGACCTTAACATCATACGCGCCTGCTACAGTCCACGAATGAGATATGGTTACAGGTGTTGCAGAAGAATAATAGTCAGTCCAATCGTCAACAATGTTGTCTCCATCCCAATCCCAACCATACTTAACAGTATCATCATCGGGATCAGTTGTACTTGTAGAAAACTGGTACAAATATTCAGTTATCCCTGCAGAGGAGCCAGATGGTTTATCCGGTTGATACGGTGGTTCATTACCTAGTTTAGTCGGAAGTCCTGCACCTTTCCATGCAGTTATACCCCCAACCATATTATAGATTGTTCCATTGAAATCGCTGTTCACAAGAATAATAGCTGCTGAAACACTCCTACCACCTGACTTACATGATAGAATAACATCCGATCCATTATAAAGAGATATGAATTTTTTTAATCCGTTTTCATTTTGTAGAACTGATAAGGAATAATGTCTTGGGTCTTCTGGATATGGAGTATCTATTCGTTCACCATGCCATTCTGAATCGGTTCTGACATCAATTGGTATTTGAATACCATTGGGCAGAGATGGATCATTTAACATACCCCATGCCTCTTGAACTGATATGTCGGTATAATCATCTAACGTAATAGGCATAAAATTATAGTTGGCAGTTGTATCAACTACATTTTCGTTTTCGGTTTTTATTGCATTTGCAACCGGCCCAATGGTTAGTCCGGATAAAAAGACCATTATTCCAAAGACCAGACATTTTTCAACCAGATTATTTCTCAATTGCATGTCCTCATTAAATTGTGAAAATTAACTAATATTATATAATTTATCTAATTATATAAATTTTGATAATAAAGCGCCCTATATTAAGAATAACCCCCTATTTTAAGAGATGGATCACCGAATAGCGCCCACTGCTGCACTGTTTTGCAGTCTATTTGATTATCCATACCAGGATAAACATGCAAATAATCTGTAACAGCACACCCCCAAGTTTCACCAAGAATGTCAATATTTTCTACCCCATACGCCTTAAAAAACAACGTTTCAATATATCCGCCGCGCGCCTCAACACAATCTGGATCGTCAACACCATCACCATCTAAATCGCCATAGTCTCCAGTTTTTCCATATCCAATTCCAGTATTACCAATAGTTGAAATGGATCCTCCACTCGATACTCTTGTTAAAAACCAACAGAAACATTCAGGGGTTGGAAAACCACAATTCCCAGGCCACCTCTTTAGGAAATCAATATCAAACTTTTCTCCTATTTTGTTGAGGTAAAGATCTATAAAACTCAAAGCCGTAACATTGAATTGACTTCCATGACAACTACCAACCACACACACCGGGAGTTTATCACCATTAGAGAGGCTGGGTGTTGAAAACCACATAAATTTATCTGTTTTTGTCTCATGATTGGGATAGTATGTATACCAAAGCTCTGGGCTGCCATGTCCGGCAAAATGCAAGAACCCACAACCCTCAGATATCGTTTCAATAATACTATCCGGCTCTGGAACAAGACCACCTATGTTTTCGTTTGATACCCACAGTTTTGTAGATTCAAAACCACCCATGTAATCAAGAGCTTTTTGAGTTTCTACTTCACCCTCATAAATACTGTCGCTGGTTTCGAAGGTGTCACCGCCAACTAAAACCATTTTATTGAACCAAGAAGGATCGCAAACTGAACTCTCGTAGTTTATAATCTTATTTACCATGACTTTAACTTCTTTTATGTTTCTGCACGGCAATCTGCCGACATAAACATCTGGACAGAGGTCCAAGACGTCTTTAGGATTTCCAAATTTCCAATTAGCGAAGATTCCATCGCTTTCGCCGTTTTTGTCCAAATCCCAACTTGAAAAGTTCCCTTCTCCGTCATATATATCAGCATAGTAAAGATCACTGATGAAACCAGGATCATTAGTACTTCCCATCTCCTTATTATTAGTATATCTTACTGGAACTAACCAATCTTTGCTGCCCTGATTACAATCATCTCTTCTGTCAGCAAATATCAATGAGTTTAATCCACCCACAAGCAGAACATACCTGGTACCAAAATTATCAAAGGCATCCTTAATAAAATATTTAATCTGCTCAGGTTTATCCACACCAGTGTACTCAGCATATATTTCTTCAGTTGTCTTAAGAATTGTGTCTACACCGAAACTAATCTTATGATCTACCAATGGTTGAAGTTCTGATGAAAACTGTTCAGGTGCAATAATCGCTAAGTCATATTCATCAGGAAATGTAATTGGATTTGAAGGTTCTTCATATATGACATTTATTTCAATATTGTCACTATAATACAACATGTTTTCAGCAGGTGAATATCTCACCGGATAACATTGTACTGAAAGATAAATAACGTGTTCTTCGCCATTTAAACCCGCTACAGCATTGTAACTATAGCTACTGGACGGATATAACTCCTTACCTGCATACACCTTTGCATCTTTTACAGCTTCCTCTTCTAACTTTGCACCATCAATCATCGGAACCGACTTAAGAGCGGGTTGCACTTCTTTTGAAAGTGTATATTCCTTTATTTCGGAAAAACTCACATCGACAGATTTAATTTTTGATCCAAATGGAAAGGTAAAAAATCTTGTAACGACTGGTAGCATAGGTTTACCAGAATGTATTAAAGTAGATGTCGATTCTTCTATATTAACTGTCACGTAGTTACCCGTCTCTTTGATAATAGGTTCTGAAATAACAATCGATTCGTTCTCACTTTTCACATCATAGGTTGGTTTTCCAATTATAGTAACTGCTCCAAGTCCACTTAGGACTAAAATTCCTACCGCAAATAATGGCAATATTTTCTTCATATTTTTACCTCCAGTATAAAATACTATGTAAACATTGGTATATAAATCTTAACTATAAATTTGCTGTTAAAAACGGCAGAAAAATTTGCTCTTTTTCAGTTTTTCATTTAAAGTCTAGAAAATGATTTCACCATCCAATGATCAATTCTAAAATAAAATCATCATGCAATAAGACTAAATATTCATATTTCATAATTTGTCGGCAGAACGGAGCAAAACAAATGACTGTGAAAACCATTAAATGTCCAAAATGCAAAAATGAAATAACAGTATCAGGCAAACCTGGAGAAAAGACCCAGATAATATGTCCAAAGTGCAGTTCAAAAGGAACATTTACATTCCCGAAGGAAAACTCGAAATCAAAAACAATAACTGATTCTTTTACAATAGAGGTAAATAATCTTACCAAAAGTTACAATAATTTCAAGGCAGTAGATAACGTCTCATTTAATGTTAAATCAGGAGAAATATTTGGTTTTCTAGGCCCGAATGGAGCAGGAAAAACAACAACAATAAAGTCAATACTTGGTTTAATAAATGCCAACTCAGGTGAAATCAAAATCAATGGATTTGACATAAAAAAAAGGGGTAAAGAAGCAAAGAAATACATTGGATATCTACCTGAAAAAATAGCATTTTATGACAATCTAACTGCTTTACAAAATCTTCATTTTTATGCTGAAATGAAAAACATACCAAAAGAAGAATGCAAGCCACTTATAGAGGAAATGGGAATAGGAAATGAAGTTAATAAAAAAGTGGGCAAGTTTTCAAAGGGAATGCAGCAAAGACTTGGTATGGCGCGAGCATTGCTTGGAAACCCGCCCATCCTTATACTTGATGAACCTTCAGGGGGATTAGACCCTAGAGGAGTTGCATTAATACGTAACAAAATTAAAGAGATGAAAGATAAGGGTTCAACAGTTTTTGTATCTTCCCACATACTCGCCGAAGTTCAAGAAGTATGTGATCGAGTTGGAATTATTGACAAAGGAGTAATTGTAGCAGAGGATTCTGTCTCTAAACTCAGTGTTAAACTGAATTTAAAACCCAAGTTAATTATCGAGTTAGAAAAAATATCGGAGAAAATTGTAGAATCGGTAAAAAAGGTGGAAGGTGTTGAAAAAGTAGAAGCTATTGGTGTGATGATACATATCACCTGTAATCAGAAGGCGAAATCAAAAATAATTATATCCGTTGAAAAAGCTGGTGGCGACATAGTAAACATTCAAACAAAGGAACCATCTCTTGAAGAAGTTTTTATGAGATTTACGGAGAGCTAAATATGATAGTAAATGCTATATTCAGTATTGCAAAAAAAGAGATAATGGATAATATCAGAAATTTATGGATTATAATAATGTCTGTTATTTTTGCCCTTTTTGCTTTGGTTTTTTCTTATTTTGGCTCAAGTTTTGGCGCTAGTCCAGAACTAGGCTTTCAAAGCTTTGCGTTTACCATTGCAAGCATGATGATTTCTGTTGTATTACTAATACCTATTATAGGCTTAATGTTGGGATATGCTGCTATATTGGGTGAAATTGAAAAAGGATCCATGAGCTCTCTTCTTTCATACTCCGTTTCACGAATTGAAGTAATCCTAGGAAAATTTATTGGTCTTGGATGTGTTCTTTTTTTATCTATCCTGATTGGGTTTGGCGTAGCGGGTATAATTATAGCTGCCAATATTTCCAATCCTAATTATGGAAATTATCTACTATTCATAGTTGCCTCAGTACTACTTGGATTCGTATTTTTAAGTTTAGCTATGCTTTTATCATCTATACTTAAAAAGCGTTCAGCAGCTATTGGCGGAGTTGTGTTTTTGTGGTTCTTTTTTGCAATGATCTTGCCTATTGTAGTAGGCAGCATAGAGCTTCCTACAGATTGGATTTATGGTGTTAACCTTCTCAATCCTATTTCCACCTACTCAGAAATAATATCCATGAGTATGCTATTGGAATTTTTGGAATCCGTGGACATCAATCAAATGTACCCACCAAACTATAACATCTGGCTGCTATTATCGACAATTGCATGGATAGCCATTCCACTTTTGTTAGCAATTTTAACATTTAAAAGAAGAGACATCTAAACTCCGTATGATAGAATCTTCAAGCTTGTTTAACCTGTCCAATGATTTTTCATCATACTCGAATTCAAAATCATAAACAATATCTTTCAAGATTAGTGGTTCAGCTGGGGCCAAACCGAAATCCACTTTTTTGTTGGGATTTTCCAAGGCTTCTACTATGTCCTTCTTTTCAATTTTTCCTTCTTCTACTTTTATAATTGCTGAAATAATTCTTCTAATCTGATGCCATAGAAATGTTTGGGCTAGAAAATTTATAACTAAAAAATTCTTTTCCCAAGTAAAAACAATGTTATTGATACTTTTAACTGGATTTTTAAATGCCTCCACCCGTGCAAAATTACTGAAATTATGTTCACCAATAAACACAGCAGCTGTTGACATTGCTCTTTCCAAATCAATATTATCGACGTTGATGTAATATCGATACTGACGTAGTTTTGCATATCGTGGGTTGAAATCTGGCACAACATCTTTAATACCGTAGACTACAATAGTTGTAAATTCACTAGACAGCATTTGTAGAATATGTTTCTTAGAAGCATCTGTATCAAACGCAATTACATTGCATAATGCCGATACACCCTTATCTGTTCTGCTTGCAGATCGAAAATGCGATTCATTGGTATCATTTATAAAACCATATTTTATGAGTGCCTCTACAATCTTTCCTTCAATGGTTTCTAGCTGTGGTTGCCTAGCATAACCATGAAATTTTCTTCCATCATATGCGAATTTAATTGCTACGCGCATTTTATCTGAGCATTAACCTGCATGATAAAAAATATTGTGATGAGTTATTTAGTGCCAATAAAGAAGAAAGAGTCGCAACAGTATCTACTGCAATATATTCACACTACTTGGCAATAAATCAAAAAAGAAAAAGAAAAAAATGCTGAGTTTATGCTTGTTTCTCAGCGATATCTCCAACTACAGGCAGTTTGAATTTTTCTCCCTGATATGCCTTAAACATAAGAATGAGCCAAAGCAACACAGTAATTGCCCATATGGCCCAAGACAGCCACACTAGTGCAGGAATGCCTGGATTATATGAGTAGCTTAATCCGCCACTCCAACCAACGCTAGGAGCCCCTATCCATCCAAAGAGCCACCCAAGAATGGACAATGGAATAAAAGTCAGAATTGATTGCATTGCATGAAATCTTACAGTTTTATTTTCTTTCTCCAAAAAATAAAATATTATTCCGGTAACCCAAACTATAACATAGCAAAGGGCACTGGCTACATTTTCTTCCAAATTCATAGACGTTTTTGCTTTAGCCATAATTTCTCACCTCACTACCTAAATATCTATTAATATCTATCTCAGGTAAGATATTTTTTACTATTTATCGTTTGTGTTATTTTCAGGAATAAAGAAAATTTCATCTTCAAATTTTACTACTCTAACCTTATTTGAATTAAAGGAGATGCCCTTCGGTTTTCTTATATCAAACGTCTTATACGTGCTTGGATCCATTGCTTGTAACTCCTCCTTTGTTTCACTAATCAAAATCATCTCTTTGATAAGTTCTTTTCCACCAAGAACGCTTACGCTGTCTATTTCTTTTACATCAAAAACTCTTTCAACCCATTTAGAGAGTTCTAAAACATGTACTTTGTTCCCAGAAATAGAAGAAATACGGAAAAACGACCCCCCATAAGAAATAAAATCACCCTTTCTAAATGAAGGTAATCTTAAAAGATATGTCATTCTATATACCTGTCGGCTATCTTTCATACCAATATTTTTTGATGATTGTTTGATAGACCCTCCGTACTTTCCCTGGGTCTTTTTTGTAATTGTTAGAGCAGATCCTTTATCGCTGAGATAAAAATCAAGCCCACCGTGTTCCTCCTTACTATCAGTTATAAATAGAGCGCGATTGCCTTTATCTTGCATACTTTCAACAAGAGCTTCAACAGTTGATTGAATTACAGCGATTTCGTCTTTTGACAGTTTTCTTTTATCTGCCCGTATCTGAATAACTGCTTCGTGATATCCTCCATATCGTTTAGAACAAACATCACAGACTGTTTTCCTCATCCGAACCAATATCTCGTGATCTTCATCTATCTTAACATCATCTAGAATACCTGAGATGGTTACTTTACATTCTATTCTATCTTTTCCCTCACTATATTTTGTAGTAATGCCTACACCCCTCAACTCGTTACTAATGTAAAAAGAATTTTTAATTACCCGCTTGAGTATCTTATCAAATAAATCAGTAACCCATGTATTTTTGTATTTATATGCACCACAGTGATAACATACAAAAATATCTATGATCTCTGGACCTTTAGAGAAACTATGATTTTTAAGGTAACACTTAATACATGCTCCATCCCGAAATATTTTTAATTCTTTACCGCAATCTACACAGAACATGTTTTCCTCGCATATCGAATTTTAACTTTTTTGTGTTAAATATACACCATATATTATAAGTATAGCACCTATTAAAAAAATAAAAGTTGGTATTTCACCAGTAAAAAAGGATATAACGATTGTAAAAAGAGGTATTAGATTTAGGAAAACTGCAGCCCTACCCGCTTCAATTCTAGATAAAGCATAATACCAGGCAACATATCCAAATACAGAACATATCAATGCAAGATATAGAACTGCCATCCAACCATTAAATGAAACACCTTGGATAACGTCTTTTATATCAGGTAGAACAACTGGTAAGAAAAAAATTGTTCCAAGAACAAATGCATAGGTCGTAACTGTAAAAGGATCGTATTTATCGAGAAGTCTTTTCCCAACAATTGAATATACTGCCCAGCAAAACGCCGAGAGAATTATAAAAATGCAGCCGATAAGAAAAACGTTACTGAACACTATACTTTCATTTGCCATCTGTGCAAAAATAACCACAAGCACTCCAACAAAGGAAAGAGCAATTCCTACCGATTTCTTTAATGGAAATTTTTCTTTTAATAAAGTTGCAGATAACAGCACAATAAAAATAACATTTGTATTGATTAAAACCGCAGAAGTAGAGGCAGTAGTATACTCAATTCCAATAAACTGAAAGATATAAAGAAGTGTCACCCCAGTCAATCCTAAAACAGACAAAGACAGAAGTTCTCTGGCAGGCAACCTGGTTTCTTTTTTGCTTAAAAGTAAGATTAGAATCATAAATGGCGTAGCAACAAGAAATCTTAGAAATCCTAAATCAACTGGAGATATCTCTTTGACAGTCATTTTCACTGCAACAAATGAGCCGGCCCAAACTAAACTGACAAAAGCAAGTAGCAAAGATATGTAGGTTTTATTGTTCATTTCACAAAAGCCATGATGATTTAGGACTGTTTAATAGCTTTCATCCCGCCTTCAAATGCCCTTTTGTTTATTTCTTTATATTTTGCAGGGACGTTATCAAGAATCGTCTTTAAAAGAACATCTGATTTAAATGGTAGAACATCAGTTGCAGCGAGGGCTCCAAGCATTACAATGTTTTTTGTAATAAGAGCGCCAGCTTTTTTTGCTATGTTCAAAGCATCTATCTTGTATAAATTGGAACAGGAATTTATCTCATTAAATATATCATCTAAATCTGGATATGTCTCTCCACCTACCGCAACTGTGAATGGAATAACCGGATTGATATCAGTTACAACCTTTGTTTTCTTATTTGCATATTTAATATATCGCAGTGCTTCTAACGGTTCTGTACTTATTATTGCATCTGCTGTTCCACTCGCAACCAAGGGCCCAAATACATCTCCAATTCTAACCGTACAACTGACGGACCCGCCTCGCTGTGCCATTCCATGAACCTCAGACGCGTAAACATTTGCTTTTGCATTAACAGATGCTTTTCCCAATATGTTTGCTGCAGTTATAACGCCCTGACCACCAACTCCTGTTAAAACTATACTGATTTTGTCGCCCATTTATTTCATCTCCTTTTTCTTAGATATAGCTTCAAAAGGACAAATCTGAACGCAATTTCCACACCCATTACACTGTTGTTCGTCAATGTGAACACTGCCATCATCTGCATAATAAAATGCAGGACAACCAAATCTACCGATGCATGTTTTGCATTTTTTACATTTCTCCTGATCGATTGTATAAACAGGTATTTTTTCTCCAGCTTTTCGTTTCGATCTGTTCTCCAGTAATATACATGGTGATTTACTAACTACAACAGAAGGCCCTTTAAACTCAATCGCTCGCTTAAATGCCTCAGTGGTCTCTTTGATATTATTAGGATCTGTAATTTCGATGTGTCCAACCCCACATCCTTTTACAACATCTTCAACCTTTATTCTCCTTGCAGGTCGCCCCATACCATCAAAGTCGGTACCAGGGTGAGGTTGATGTCCAGTCATCGCAGTGGTTCGATTGTCTAAGACCGTTATAACTACATCATGACTATGATGCACAGCATTAATAATCGGCGGAATCCCAGAGTGGAAGAATGTCGAATCACCCATAAATGATATTATCTTTTGATCAGTTGATACTGAAAGACCGCATGCCGTGCCAGCATTAGAACCCATACATAATAATAGATCTGCCATCTCCAATGGTGGTTCTTTCCCTAGAGTATAGCACCCAATATCAGTTGGATATACAGCCCCCTTGGGTAGAGCTTTTTTGGCGGCATAGTAAGTAGCACGATGAGGGCACCCTGGACACAGAGACGGTGGACGACCAGGTATTTTAATTTCGGGGTTCAATGGTTTTGAAATCGGGTTTTTTACTTTGAATATTTTGGATAACGCCTCTGTGACAATATCAGGATTATATTCATATAATCTAGAGAAATGCCCAGTTGATTTACCATATAATTTAACTTTTGTTCCTAAATCGTAGATAATTTCTTTAAACTGGTTTTCAAGGATCGGTTCAAGCTCCTCAACAACTACTATGTATTTACATGACTTGAGGAATTTTTCACACATTTTTCTGGGCAAGGGATGAGTCATTCCAAGTTTTAGAATTCTAACATCTAGCTTTAATTCGTCAACTACCTCTCTAACATAGTTAAAAGAAACCCCAGAAGTAACTATCCCCCAATCATCTGGCTTTCCAACATTTATTATTTCATTAAATGGTGATTTTTCTGAAATTTTTTCTGCATGTTCCATCATTTTGAGGAGTTCAGGATGTCTTGCACGTGCAACCGCAGGGGTTGTAACAAGCATCGGACTTTTTTCAAAATGTCCTTTTCCTCGTGATTTTATAGGTTTCTTTAAAACCACGGCACCTCTAGCATGATTCAATCTTGTAACAGTCCTTAAAAGTATGGGAGACTGTAACTCTTCAGATATCTCAAAACCAAGTCTCGTCATTTCCTTAGCCTCCTCAGGAGTTGTAGGTTCGAGCATGGGCGCACTAGCAAAAATTGCAAAATAGCGGTTATCCTGTTCATTTTGAGAAGAATGACAATACGGATCGTCTGCAGATACTATGACATGCCCACCCCTGCATCCCACATACAAATAGGTCATAAATGCATCACTTGCCACATTTAGGCCAACATGCTTCATACATGTTAGGGCGCGTAGACCGGAAAAGGATGCCGCAGCAGCTACTTCAAGTGCCACTTTTTCATTGGTTGAATATTCAAAATAAAAAGAGGGTTTTTCTCCTTTCTTTTTGAGATGCTTTGCTATCGCCGAAAAAGTATCTGCTATCTCTGATGATGGTGTACCGGGATAGGTTGTTGCAACATCAATACCTGCTTCAAGAGCTCCTCTAGTGATTGCTTCGTTCCCAAGTAAAAGGATTGTTTCCTTATGTTTTGACTCTATTATCTCCATATAACCACTCCCCTTAGTGATCTAAAGAACTGCACATTCAGCCCATTTGGGGAATTTAAGGAGAGCATATAAAGCTAACTAGTGTGAAAGATAGATCAATACTGTTTTCAACTGGAAAAATCGATTCTGACAAGAATAAAAGGTTTATTTCATTTTGACATTTTGTCACCGTATATTTATATATTTTAGCATTAGAAAATTACGTATGGTGTTTAGTAATATGAAATATATTACTAGATGCGTTCGTTTCACAGTCTCATCACATAGAGGTGGTATAGTAAACAAAAGAAAAATATCATATTATTCATTGATAGGAACTGTACTTGGCGGGGTAACTGGATTGGTTACTATTATTGCATGTTTAACCTTTTTTTCATTGATTGATGAGATTTCCTATAGATTTGTTATAATCAACATTGCTACATTATCTGTCGGTTTTTGTGCTGCATATCTTATCATATTTAAATCAGCAAAAGGTTTGGATTGGTTTAAAACAAGACACTGGATAATAATCAACTCATCAATTGGTGCAATCTTTGGTCTATTGTTAGGGCCATTTGCCAACACTGGTGAAATATACTGGTTTGTTATAGGATTTGCAATAATATCACTCATACCAGTGGTTAATTTTTTAGTAATAGCCTTTTGGTTGGGATCTGTGATATATGTTTCATACTATCCTACCAATTTAATCCCAATTTTAAGTGACATTCTTCCTATACATCTAACAGATAGTTCAATGATGGAGATAACGGGTCTACCTCTGTTTACTATCCCCCTGTTCGCATTCTTGGGATATTGGATAGTTGGATTAGTCTCAGGATCTCACAAAAAGAGGGTTTTAGACCCGACAAAGATATTTGACCTAAGAGGGCTCAAAGGGGAGAAGGAGAAATATAAGTTCAAACTAAAAGGATGGAAAAACAAGGGATACTTTACATCTGACTTGGAAGAATCATTAAAAAGCGGAAATTTACTCGACAAGATACAAAACCTCAGGGCCTTTGAATCTAAAATCCAGAAACTTGAGCAATTTGAAAAGGACATACTAAATTTAGACGTAGAAGGATTCGACTATGAAATTGTCTCGATAAAAAAGAAATTAAAAGATCCAAATGAGATAGAGAATATAGAATCAGAACTTTCGATGTTGAAAGCTAGGATTGAAGTAAAAATTAGAAAGCTAATTGACAAAACAGATGGAAAAATTAAAAATGCAATCAGTGACGCAGCAAAATCAAAAGATTCGCAGCGATTGAGTGCACTGAAAATCCTAGAGTTAGAGTTTTATACTTTCTCTGAAAAATTTAGATCTACTAAAATCATATATAAGGATGCTATGCGTAATATCTTGGATCTGAAACATCAAGCTGAAACTCTTGATATTCCTCATGAAAAAAGACGTGAAACGCCGGTCCATATCCATGTTAAAAAAACAAATTATTATGACATTTTGAGTATAAAGCCAGATGCCTCCCAGGAACAAATAAAGAAAATGTTTAAAAGACTTTCATTAGCCTATCATCCTGATACCGAAGCAGATACCGGTGTGGACGGCGATCACATGTTTAGGACGATTATCGAAGCATATGAAACTTTAAAAGATCCGGATGAACGAAAAAAATACGATTTAGAAAAGGGAATACAACAGTGAGACAGAGATATGGAGAAAGTTATTAACCCATAGTTAAAAAGATATCTGTATGAATGGACCCTTGCAAACCAAACGATATAAATCCAACTACACCATAGCATAAGTCCATATGAAGAAGAAGGTTGCATTGTCCATAGCAGGTTCTGACCCGTCAGGTGGAGCGGGGATACAAGCAGATTTGAAAACATTCGCTGCTCTTAATGTACATGGGACAACAGTAGTGACTTGCATAACTGTTCAAAACACACAAAGAGTGGAAAAAATCTACAAGCTTCCCATGGACATCATAGAAAATCAGGTCAGCATTTTGGCGGAAGATTTTAAGATAGATGCTGTGAAAACTGGAATGCTTTATGACAGTGAAATAGTGTCTTCTATTTCAAAAAAAATCTCACAATATAATCTGAAAGTTGTGGTAGATCCTGTAATGATTTCTACTAGTGGCAACATGCTATCAGAAGAAAGTTTTGTTGATACAATTAAAAAAGAACTTATATCTAAAGCATACATAATAACACCAAATATCCACGAAGCGTACATGCTAACCGGGGAAAAAATAGAAACAATAGATGAAATGAAAAAAGCATGTAAAAAAATCTATGAAATGGGATCAAAGTATATTCTGATAAAAGGAGGGCATCTTGATAACACATATGCCCACGATGTGCTTTTTGATGGGAAAAGATTTACCGTTTTGTCTTTGCCAAAAATTCCAGATAAGAAGGCTCATGGTTCTGGATGTACACTATCCACTTTAATAACCGGTTTACTCGCATTAGGTGAAAAACCAGATTTTGCGGTTAAAAAGGCCAAACACATCCTTTGGAATATGATGGAGCAAGGATATGTCCCAGCAGGAGGATCAGATGTTCTAAATCATTCACCCCGCTTAATTTGGGAAATGCCCTATTCCTTTCCAACTAATGATTATTTTAATACATGGCTGGATTTAAAAAAATCTGTTGACAATCTATTATCGTTTCTATCAAAAAAATATGTACCAGAGGTGGGAATGAACATTGGATATGCTCTACCAAATGCAAAAAAAATTGAACAAGTATGCACAATTAACGGTAGAATCACCAAAACACAAGATAAACCAAGAATGTGTGGTGGTCTTGCATTTGGTGTTTCAAAACACATAGCGGCTATAGTTCTAGCGGCGATGCCTTTCGACCTTGATATGAGATGCGCTATGAATATAAAATACTCTGAAGAGAACCTTGAAAAATGTAAAAAGGCAGATTTTACAATAGGTTCTTTCGATAGAACAAAAGAACCAACAAAGAAAATATCGACAATGGAATGGGGAACCAAAGAAACAATAACGCGTCTCAATTACATACCGGATATAATATATGATATTGGAGGAATGGGCAAAGAACCAATGATAAGAATTCTGGGAAGAAACCCAAAAGAGGTTGTAGATAAAGCATACCTTTTATCAAAAAATCATGATAACTGATTATGCCTGTAAACGACCTATCCATAGTATGAAAAACAGTATGAGATATGAAGAAAACACATACGGAAAGGTTTATAAACGAAAAAATTGTTGATAGAAAACAAAAAAAACAATGAATTCAGGAAGGGAAAGTTTATGGCAGAAAAAGAAAAAACTGATGAGAACACAATATTTGTTGGAAACAAACCACCGATGAGCTATGTACTTGCAGTAGTAACACAGTTCAATGGCGGATCGGACAATGTAATAATAAAAGCTAGAGGCAGAGCGATAAGCAGAGCAGTAGATACAGCAGAGATAACAAGAAATAGATTTGTGACCAATTCGAAAATCAAAGATATAACAATTGGAACAGAGGCCATCACAAACGAAGAGGGGAGAACCTCTAACGTATCCTCAATCGAAATAACTTTAACAATAAAATAAAGAGATTGGGGTTATTGCAGCAACACATGCCTTGAAAAAGTAGGTTTTTTAGTGTTGGGTTTATTTACTCAACTAATATTTTTTATTTTTCAGACTCTATAGACTTTTTAGGAAAATTTAGAATACTGTTATCAACAAATGAGAGAATGAAAGAACTAACAACTGTTATTTTTATAGCATAATGTTCTCAATTAGCATACAAAAATCATTTAAACAGGTGAACACATGCACAAGTCCCATTGATAAACATGGTTAGTTATATTATTGTCACGGGGGGAGTTGTTTCTGGTTTAGGAAAAGGCATAACAACTGCTTCCATAGGTAAAGTTTTGAAAATACATGGTTACAAGGTTACTGCCATAAAGATAGATCCATACATAAACTGTGATGCTGGGACATTACGACCCACGGAACATGGAGAGGTATGGGTTACAGAAGATGGTGGGGAGATAGATCAAGATCTTGGTCACTATGAAAGATTTTTAGATGTTAACATCCCTAAATGCCAAAATATTACAACAGGACAGGTTTACGGTGCAGTTATTGAAAAAGAGAGAAAGGGAAAATATCTAGGGAGAACAGTACAACCGATTCCACATGTGACAGACGAAATTAAAAATCGCATAAGAAAACCTGCACAGGATTCTAATTTTGATTTTATACTTGTTGAGATTGGTGGAACCGTTGGAGACTATGAAAATGTATTATTTCTCGAAGCTGTACGTCAAATGAAACTTGATGGGGACAAAGTAGTATACGTCCATGTGACTTATGTACCTGTTTTGGACGCTCTTGGCGAGGCAAAAACAAAACCGACACAACATTCTGTAAAACGCCTTAGAGAAATAGGAATTCAACCTGATTTTATAATTACCCGCGCAAAGAAACCTCTTGACAATGTAAGGCGGGAAAAAATTGCTATGTTCTGTAATATCCATGAAGAGGATGTTATATCTAATTCAGATGTTGAAAATGTATATGGTGTTACTCTTCTCTTTGAAGAACAAGAATTCTGTAAAAAGATACTTCACAAGTTGAATCTTAGAAAAGATCATAATGAATTGAAAGAATGGAAGAATTTTATCACCAAAATAAAGAAGCTAGACAAAAAGGTAAACATTGGGATAGTGGGAAAATATTTCGATATTGGTTCCTCTCAACTCTCTGATTCATATATCTCAGTTATCGAGGCGGTGAAACATGCTGCATGGAACAACAACCTTGACCCTGAAATCCACTGGATTGACTCAAAAGTTTTTGAGAAAAATCCTGATGATTTATCCGTACTTGACAGTTTAGACGGCGTCATTGTTCCTGGTGGTTTCGGCCTTTCAGGCATACATGGAAAAATTGATGCAATTCATTATGTAAGAGAACACAACATCCCCTATCTTGGGCTATGCCTAGGCATGCAGCTTGCAGTAGTTGAATATGCACAAAATGCCTGCAATCTAAAGGATGCTAGCTCACGAGAGATAGACAAAAAAACTACACATCCAGTGATAGATTTTATCCCAGATCAGGTAAACATCCTACGGGAATCAAGATACGGTGCAACAATGAGATTAGGATCCTATCCTGCAATTCTTAAAAAAGGAACGATTGTACAACAGCTATATGGAAAAAATAAAGTACATGAAAGACACAGACATAGATATGAAGTCAATCCAGAATACGTTGAAATCCTTGAAAAAAATGGTCTTGTTTTTTCAGGACGTTCTCCAGATGGTATTTTAATGGAGTTTATGGAACTGCCCAATCACCCATATTTTGTTGCAACCCAAGCACACCCAGAATTTAAATCAAGACCCATGAAACCTTCCCCACTTTTTGATGGATTTATCAAAGCAGCAAAAGGGAAAAGTAAACTTACTGGTTTTGAACCTGAATTTCGCAGACAGCTCTAGAATCTGCTTCTTTTTTTGATTAGGAAAAATTTCGCACTTCACACTTTTTGATGTTTTCTGCCTGGAAAACAGGCTGAAAAACCCTTCATCCAGGGTCTTTTTCACAGAAAATAAGGGTATTTATCCAATCAAAATTGGAAAAAACACGTCTTTTCACTCCATTTTTACCAACAATGATGGTAAGTGCGAAATTTTTCAGACTTTGCATGATAAATTTTGTAGAAACACAACGCAATGACACATGCTTATAACGAAGCATGCTGATTACCAACTGAGCCAAGAATGCAATAAGTATAGAACCATCGATTTCTTCCTGTTTCCACACCCTTGTCGGCCGAAGACGTATCTCGTTTTTCATGCTGTTAATTAATTTCTCTACACAGTCCTTTTCACGGTAAAAAATGATTGCTTCGTGAAGTGAGAAATCTTTGCTTGAAACAAGTGCAAAAAATCCTTCTTTCCCAGTAATTGATTGTTTTAACGCACGAGTGATTGCTTCCTTTTGAGATAATCCAGTTAGTGGAAATGTATATGATAAATGCGTGAGCAAAAAATGATTGCTATTCCGATATTCCTTCCGAGGTTTCTTCTTGGATTGAATGGTTTTATGCAACTCCAATGCTTCATCATATTCTTTCTCCAATCTTTTCCGACGATTTAACATGACATCATCGTACAACTTTTGAGAGAAATACAGATATTTTGTTCGACTGGGAAAAACAATTTGTTTCCCATACATTTCTTCATCTTCATTACCAGTTACAACATCTGTCCATTCATCCTTATTGAACTTGCTAAGATGAGTTTTGACATCACTTTGGTTCAGTTTCATACGGGTAAGATACTTCATCTTACTAGACCCAATTAGATCCAGGTTGGGACCACCGGATGCACCAGCATCAAAAATAAGGCAGGATCCTGTTCTTAACCCGGATTTGATCTGATTAAAAGTTTTTTTGAAATGCGTTTGATCATTCACGTTACCAGGTTGAATCGTGAGTCCAACAGGAAGGTTGGATCGTTCATCTTGTGCAAGGCCAATGGTGACTTGAGGTCTGTCTGGTCGATGATCTCTGCTTTTACCATATCGTATGAAATTGGATATTTGTGCTTCGAAGTGAATGCTTGTCCAATCCATGAACACCATGTCTAATCCAACATCATATTCTTTTTTGAGAATCTGGAGAATATGATAAAGGATATCGTGTCTGTTTTCTCCAATTTTTCCAAGACCACGGTAAAGCGCATCTTTCCCAAATGTATCTAACTGTAATTCTTTGAGAAGCAGTGGATTGTTGTTCATCCATTGGTGGCACTGTTTTACTGACATGTCTTCTGTGAGT
>Ga0180433_10002258_pt1 | contig 30104 bp, 56 predicted proteins | sample SS_ome_8_FD_132980 | JGI IMG/M metagenome (GOLD analysis project Ga0180433, IMG submission 132980) | Hypersaline lake sediment archaeal communities from the Salton Sea, California, USA - SS_1_D_1 metaG | ecosystem: Environmental > Aquatic > Non-marine Saline and Alkaline > Hypersaline >... | reverse complement strand
TTACTCCTTTTTTTAATTATCGCAGAACAATGCATTTATATCCCGAATCAAACGCGGACCATTGTAAACAAAACCGGTAAAAATCTGGACAAGAATAGCCCCGGCGCCCATCATTTCTAGAGCGTCATCTGCGCTCATGATCCCACCAGAAGCAATTATCGGAATCTCTCCACCTGAATGCTCGTTCAGGATTCGAATAGTTCTCAAACTAAGTTCTTTTAGAGGAGCTCCAGACATCCCGCCAGCTTGCATTGATTCACGATAACTTTCAACTCCAAATCTACTAACAGTAGTATTCGTGGCAATAACACCGTCAATACCATAATAAAGAAGAATATCAGTTATTTTTTTCAAATGATACTCAGTTAAATCTGGAGATATCTTTATGATCAACGGCTTTTTCTTACTATAACGCTCACACAAACAAAAACGATGACACCATAATTCTCGAACAAATGTTTCAATGTTATTCAAATTCTCCAGTTTGCGAAGATCTCTTGTGTTTGGCGACGAAATATTTGCAACAATATACGAACATTTGTCATAAACACGATCCATGCACCATTTGTAATCCCGAAGCGAGTCTTCTTGTGGAGTACAAGCATTTCGTCCAATGCTAACACCAACTATTATCCGTGGGTCTGCCTTTCGAAGGTTCTCACAAAGATTTACGGCACCATAGTTATTGAACCCCATTCTGTTGATAATAGCTCCAGCCTCCGGTGTCCTAAACAACCGCGGCCTTGGATTGCCCTTTTGTGGCAATGGAGTCACTGTACCAACCTCTATAAAACCAAACCCAAGCTTGTCTAAACAGTTGATATGATCACCGTTTTTGTCAAAACCCGCGGCAAGCCCTACAGGATTTGGAAAAGTAATACCCATAACAGATACTGGACTATTGTATTGAACCCGTTTTCGCAACGGATTTGTCCAGCGCAAGCACTTCATCGCTAAATCGTGAGCTGTTTCTGGGTCCATTCTGGACAAAACAACTTTTGCAAGATCAAATGTTTTCATCGTCGTCACGCTCACCGCCCTTGTTCCACGGCTTGAACTCATCGATGTACTCAAAACTCGGAAAAGTTCCTTTGAAATGATATCCACGATCATCTATCAAAAGAATGGCACTGGGTTTCTTTTTCGGAAACCTCACAAGGTTGACAATCTTCTGCTCCATTCCGTTATCAAGAAGCCATTGACGCATTGCCTCGCAAGCACCAAGCTCATGGCTTCGAGTGCTAAAAATACTGACATCATACCCACGATCAATGGCCTCGGTGATAAACTCAAAAGCACCAGGAACGGGAGGATCAGGAATGACACAGGCATCGCCCGCCCAACCGCTCTTGTAAGAATGTATTACGCCGTCAAAATCAAGAACAATCCTCGGTGTAAACCTTTTTGCCCCGGCATTCACTATTTCGCTTACAACTTCACGTCGCACTATCTCTTCGCCTTCTTCTCTGAGCGCTACTTCATACTTTGCATAAAGCTCAAAATCACTATTGCTCACAGGATCTTCAGAGAGCCAATTTTTGTACCATTGAGACAGAGGCACTTCACGCCAGTTCTCAGCACAACCTGGCCTAACCACAACAGGCTTTATACCATTCTGTGTCTCAGCAACAAACACATGACCATAAAACAAAGTCTCAGCCTCTCCAATGATACGCATAAGATCCCCAGTCTCCTTAAGCTGATAGACCTTGCTTATCTCAAACACAGCAGCGTCTTGCCAGTCCTCTGGTGGCTCCCACGCCGGCTTTTCAACCTTTCCTGTCCTGCATATCTCGTCACACTCTTTAGGCACGGGAACGGCTTCTGGCGGGTTCTCAAGTATAACTTGAGCAATATGCATGGAGGAATCAAGGAGCACCGAAGCTTGCGCCGCCATTTCAGCATCACGTACAAACTCAAAAGGTCCACCACAACTCGAATGTCTAATGATTCTACTTGCGCGCTCCAATGCCCCCTTACCAATATCCATTGAAGAAATAGCATTCCGAAGAGCTGACACCAGCTCAACCGTGTCATAATTGAGAGGCAAACTCGTTACCTTCTCAATTTGTTCTTCAAGGACAACTTTTGCCACTTTCTGGCCACTCCAGATTTCATGATGAAACTGCATCAACGCTTGATGAAAAATCTCTGGATTTACATCGAGATAATGACAAATAGAATCAACCTGATCCCACGACACCGGACGTTTTCCGCGCTCGACCTCGCCAAGAACAACAGGTGTAAAACCATCTTCGGACAAAACATCTGCCATCTCTTGAAGGCTTTTTTTAGCCCTGATTCTTGCCCTTCTAATAAGAGTGCCGAGTCTCATTCTTGGCGGAATTTCTAAAATAGGCTTCTCTTGTTGCGGTGTCGTAAGCACCTTAACAAAATCTTGTCCTTCACTCTTCGACTTCTCCGTCATTCTGCTTCTCCTCTGCTTTTTCAACCCACTCCGAAGGCTGAAACAAAAAATGTACTTTTTTGCCTGTGCGATCACGTTGTTTTAATGTCGTAAACTCGATCTGTTTGACATGCTCGACTTCCTCGTCATCATCTGCAATCTCACTGTTTTCGCCAGCATCCAAAACACTGTACGGAATCGGAATATCTTCGAGTAAAGAAGGTTGTCGCAAACCATAGACTATTCCTTGTTCTCTTAAGCTGTCTCTTGTGTCACCGTGCTGAAAACCGTTTTTTTCAACAACTATCACCTCAGCAGTAGCAACACCACTATCGTCAACTTCAATCTTCGCCGTCACAACCATGCCGATATTAAAATGCAAGTTCACAACGATATCAGATACAACATCAATAGCCTCCCTCTTTGTTAGCGTGCTCCCTTTCGTGTCAACAGCAGCCAGCAAAGCGGCATCTACACGCGCCTGAATACGCGCCAAAATTTCTTTTTGGTATCGCACCCTCTCTTCATCAGCAACTACCTTAACAATCTCACAAACTTGCTCGTGCAACTCATGAGGCATCGGCGGGGGCCTCATCTCTAACGGCTCAGTAACCGCCCCTTTAGTCATGGCATCACGAATCTTAGACTCGCAACTAGGACAACATACATGAAGACCAGGGCACCCATCTGGATGCGGCTGATAAAGAGTCTTCCATCCCCTTGGAAGCTTTCCTTTTGACGGCATACCAAACCGACCACATCCGTAACAAAAAGTCAATTTATTCAACCATGTAGCCCAATCGGCTTGACGATCATTGTCTTTGTTCATCACTGATCCTTGTCAGGCTTCTGAAAAGTCTTACAATGCTCAAGAATACTCTTCTCTTCTTCTGTTGGTTTATTCATTCTTTTCTCTATCGCTGTTATGTTTTTCTTTTTCTTTGAGTGCTTCATCCATCTTTCTTCGAATGGGCTCAGAATACTTCAGTCTATTAATATCTTTGTTAGCCTCATCAATCACTGTCCTGATACTCCATTGGATGTTTTTTGCAAGTTGATCATTAAGATCTGGTTGTTTCTCTAAGGCCATACGTATCCAACTCTCTGCAAGCTCCAATACGTAGCGCGTCGAATAGTAATGACGAACCGAAACTTCTCTGACAACATGTGTGTCTTCACTCTCCATACAAATTTGAGCAATTTGAAGACATCGGTCGGTATAATGTGCCTCATTGTTAGCTTCCGCTTCTTTTATGCCTTCCTCGTCAACAGAACCATCATTGCGTATAAAAAACACAGCTCCAACTGGTCCTTTCATCGGACGCGGAATAACAGCAGCAGCATCAAGTGTAGCTTTTATGGTTTTTTCGCCACCCATCAAGATTTTTTCTTTTACAGCCATACAAAACTTATAGAACCGATCAATACCTCGTTGTTGGCTCATTTCAATCCCCCTTCTTCGTTATCAATTTTTACCCATACAAAAAGACCATCTGGCACCGGAGCTGTCATTGGTTGAACGGATACAATTTCATCAATAGACCCTTCTGGTTTCGGCAAATCACGAAAACTCACATCAGGAGCAGACGGATCATAGAACTTTCTCAATAAATACTGGTATGCCTCATACCAAGTCTTCGGGTACACAACGTTTGGTCCACCTGAAACACCAGTCCCAGGACTGACAGGAGGCGCATGATAGCCGTCGTTATCCATCCTGCACCTTTAGGCTTTCTATAGCTTTCTGTCGAGCAGTTTTCACCTTCTCTTTGTTGTTGCGATCCATCTTATCGCGGAGCGTATCTCTGGTTTGCCAGTTGCGACCACATCGTTTTTTTACTTTGTCTACTACAATTATTTTCCAATTATGCCGAACAATTAAATCCTCGTTGACACCCAAAAGCATGCTAACTTCCTTTATGAAAAAAAGATCAGAAAGCTGCATAGAACTAAGATGTTTCAATACAGCTCGTTCGGCTTCTGTAACGTACATTATTCGTGACGAAATCAAGCTCATTCTAACTCCACCTTAACTTTTGGTTGCTGTTTTTTAGACCACACGACAATGTGCTCAACACTAACACCGTTGGCAATAAGGCCGGATATCTCAGCACCTATGTTGCCTATGGTGGTTTCTCTTTCTTTGTCAACCACTTCTGTTTCTTCTAAATCCTCATCAATTTCTTTTTTCACCAAAACCTTCCAGCGAAGCAAAGCTGGCTTTTCAGGATCAGAAGCACGAATGGCAGCTAACTCGTCCTGAAGTTTTTTGTTCTCGATCTTAAGCTTTTTTATAATTTCAACAATTTTGTCTTGTTGCTGTATAAGGACCGATGCGTCCTTCTCATCGTTTGAGTTATGAGAACCAACTCCCACAGCCTGTTGATCGAGATTATTGTCAGATTTTTTCTGCGGTTTTACGCCAGGAACAAACGCCTTAAGTTTTTCATCATCTACAACTTCAACTACATGACGCTTGCCTTTGTTCGTCCGAACAACAGCGTAAAGAACCTCATCTTGAAATCTACTGCTAATATCAACAATCCAACCAGGCCCATGTTGATCTTGAAAACCCTTGACCTTAGCAGAGCCCCACTGGCTATTGACGCTCGACTGAATAGCCGCACCAACATCACGAGCTGTCCGATTGCCAAGCCTCCCTATCTCAGTGAGATAGTGAGCGAGTCCAACGGCAGCTTCCTGCTCTACAACAACACCTTCATCAACCACACCTGCACCTCCGTATGATTATCAGTTTAGGTAATAAAAAGCGTTTGTCAAGACTATAAAACAATAACCTAACGACTAAACACCAAACTGCGAAACATATCGCAAGATGCGCTAGAACAGAACTCAAGCCCTCAAAGCTCCACAGAACATGACATCGGCTCTTCAACGACAACAGATTCTGTCGCTCTCAAAGTAGCCATAGAACTCTTAGGGTACAAAGAAAGAAACGCAGGTTGTGGCGTCGGTTCTTCAAGCTCTTGTGTCCATTTATCAAGCACTTTGATGCCTGCTAGCACAAAATCCTGCGGAACTTCGCTTCCCCAAGAATCATACATGTTTTGAAGGGTTTGTCTGGCTTGCTTTATGATATCAATCTCAGGAGTCATCCTGAGATTATCATTATATCACAAAAACACGAAAGCACTAATCGTTGAGTGGCTGCTCAATACCCTCTCCAACTCTGAAATCATAAGGCATAGCATCAAGCAACTCGTCCTCTTTTTGAGCTGTAGCAATGTACCATGCTGCGATTTTGCTCTCTTTGTACGCAGGAGGCTTTTCGCCCTTGAGAGCTTCAACAAGTGGATTGATAATCCGAGTCTTAACCCACTCCTTTATGCCGCTTTCGCGTTTGAACACCTCAAAAAGCCCTCTGTCTTTGATTTTTGGCGGCCTTGGTGGAGCCTTCATTATAAGAACCGGACTTGGCCAATCACCTTGTGGAGTCTTAGGTCGATTGCGATTATCGAAAAGGTTGAAGTCATCAAATTGATCCTGTAACGCCAAAAAATTCTTGCCAACATTAGCAGCGCAATCCTCAATAATATGATGCGGAACATATCGACCGGTCTTTTCTGCTCTTTCGTCCGCACGCTGCTTGCAGTCTTGCGCTGGCACATGAGGCATAAGAGCCGAAGCATGGTAACCTTTGTTCTTTGCCGCAGCTATCTTGGTCTGCATCTTTTTGAGATTTTTTCCTGTGCCATCAACCACAACATTCTTGCGCTGTTCCATTGCAACTTTATTGATCTCGTTAGCAATCTCGGATGATTCCTTATGGACAATAGCAGCCGCATCCCGTGCTGACGCATTGACTGATTGTTGGTACTCAGGAATCATCGCCTTGATAGCATCAGGATCTACAACGACAGCGCCATAATCTCCGAAAGGATTAGGTTCAACCTGATCTCTAGCCGTAGACTTCCCAGACGCCGTAGTCCCTAGCATAAACATCGAGATTGGTTTTTTACTCGGTGGTATCACTTTGGCAGGCTTATCACCAAGACCATTACCGTTCACAAAAGCATCAATAATTTTTTTGTGAAGCGCTTTTCGTTCTGGAGTATACTCGCCAGTCTGAGGGTCCTTGTGAGCTTCTGACGTATCTTTAGGCATACCTGGCCGATGGTCAATCCAAGTACGCCCAACAGGGAGTGGAGAGTCCTTTTCCTTTCTGGCCTCAGTGGAATCAAAAACAGCCTCTTTATCCTTGAGGTCTTTTGTCTTGCCAAGACGTTTCCATTTTCCATCCTTCTGCTTCTCCCAGGTGTATCCATCTTTTCGCTCACGCTTCTCACCTGGCTTAGCTGCCTTGGCTTCGATCAAGGTTCTAAGTTTTTCAGAAAACCTCATCCTGTTTGCTCCCGCGTTACGAAATAAATCTACCACGCAAAGCGGTTAATCTCCAAGCACCTCCTCGACCCCTTCGCCAGGCTCAAAAGAGCTTGACAAGTTTTCTTGCTGTTCTTGCTCTTGCTGAACAGTCTTAGTGAACCATTCGGCTATAGCATCGACATTGCCAGCCAACGGCAAATCTTTTTCTCTCTTTTCAGGGCCTTGACTCCGATTCCTATCACTCATAATTCCTGCCTCCATTTATAATGTAACTCTTTTCCTTTTAGAAGCAACCCTCAAAACATAATATAAAAAAAGTTTGTCAAAAGTCTTGACAGACGCTTGTCATGGTATTACATTATAACTGTAACCAGGGAGGCAGTCATGAAAAGGAATGCACAAGATGAACAACTTGAGCTCATTCTTTCACAATTGTCCAAGGGCGTAGCCCCTTGGGCCAAGCCATGGCAGTCTCTCATCTGCCAAAAGAACGCTAAAACAGGCCGCCAATATTCTGGCGGCAACGCCATATATCTAGCCGCCGTAGCCGATTGTTTCGGCTACTCAACACCTTTATGGGTCACTGCCAAGCAGGCTCAAGCCCTCGGTGGGCGCATCAAGGGCCAAGTCTGCACCTTGGTTAATGGTGAACTAACTGAGACTCAAGCAGATGAGTGGAAAAACTCATGGATAGTCCAGTGGTTCAGGCCAGACGAAAGAGAGAAAAAAGACGAAAAAGGGAAACCTGTTCTCGATAAGAATGGTGACCCTGAAACAGTAGTCTACTGGAGAAAAGGCGTTCAATTTGTCTACAACGTCGAACAAACCACAATCGACCCAAAGAAATACGCAAAACTCCTTCCAAAAATCAAAGACAAACATGTCAGAAACGAAGACATCGAGACATTTCTCATAAACTCAAGATGTGGTGCTAAGTTCGGTCTAAGTTTCGGCGGCGAACGAGCATTCTACAAGCCATCGACCGATTCAGTCAGAGTTCCCAAATCTGAATATTTCAAAAAAATAGAAGAGTTCTACGCAACACAACTCCACGAATTCGCTCACGCCAGCGGTCACAAGTCCAGACTTGGACGAGGACTCGACAACGTATTCGGCTCGCCAGCATATGCCGAGGAAGAACTCACTGCTGAACTAACAGCAGCCTTTATCGGCGCCGAATATCAAATCGATGGACACTGCCAGCATATCGAATATTTAGGGCATTGGTTCACAGTGCTAGAAAACGACAAGAAGTTGTTTTACAGGGCTGCCAGCAAAGCCAAAAAAGCCGCTGCTTATCTCAAAAATGCAGCCAAATCCTTCGAAACAATTGCATCAAAAACAAAAGCGGCTTGACAGACGCATATTGATAGACAACATTGTATAAGGAGGCAAAATGGGCGCCAAAATCACATTCTACAAAAAAAACGAAGACTCGACTTTGTCAACTATTCGTTTTATCGACAAAGCCATTGAGTCATGGGAACGATGGGCTTACAAACGCCCACGAGAGCTACCGAAAGATAGAATAACTGCCTTCTATTCCCACGACTGCAACTACTACCCTCGCAAAGTACCACGATGCCCAGCTTGCGAGGCTGGTATTCCAAGACGAGTAGTAACAAGAACAAAGGAGTAAAACAAATGCCGTTAAAGAAAAATCGATACAAATTCAAAAAAGGCGAAACTTGCGAAATATGGGTAAAAGCACTCTGTGAAGAACTCAATGAATCCACTAAAGGAATCAAATATCATATCCAAAAATGGTCAATCAACGATCCACGATTAAGCAGTATCCTGTATGTTCCTCTAATCGAATGCCACCCCATCGATTCAAAAACAGAATGTCAAATCAAGATCAAACCAAAATTTGCCAGCGGAGACCTTGTATCTGTAAACGTAATCAGCGAAAAAATCTACCGTCATCTCCCGGAGCTCAACCGAGCTTTCAAAGTCTCAAAAAATGGTACAGTGAATATAAAAAAAGTTCATAAGTGCGTACTTGACAGAATCAAATCCACCGAAGAGTACAGAAAAAATGTAATCAAAATTCGTGACTCCCGCATTGCCCATATCGAACATATCAGCAAAATCATAGAAGGAACTGAAATAAAAATCAATTTTCGTACAGACGACAAAAACGTTTTTTATCTCAGGCACAATGAAGAAATCATCACAGGCTCCCTTCGGGAAAATGGTACCATTAAAATCAGACCAACTATCCTTTGTATTCCGGACGAAAAAATACCTGCGTTCTTCGAAGCATGGCACAAACTTCTCGAAGCAATAAAAGACGAAGACGAACTTACATAAAACGGGCAATCAATTGCCCTTTTTGAAAGGCAGGCCCAATGAAACACAAAAAACGTCCATTTTCTTTTGTGCTCGATTTTGCCGCTCCACTCTTTGGCGCAATAATCGCGATCACTCTATTCATAGTAACAGTTAAATGCTTGGAGGCATGCCAATGAGCTTCACAAACAAAACAATCAGTCAAATCCTCAAAAACCAAGTCACAATCATGCGTTTTATGAGCTGTGCTTTCAAACATTCAATACCAAATTGGAGCTTAGCAGACGAAGATCTAGAAACCAGAATGCAAGAAACCGCCTCCCTTGTCGTCAAGATAGAACTTGAAGACGAGGAGGATGAGTAATGCGAGCAATTAAAACCAAACCCAAACCAGAAAGGCGAGAAAGGTTCAAAAGCAAACTAAACAGTCTAAAGTCCAGATGTGAACTTATCACCATCACGGCTAACGAAGCACTCAACCTCACAGAAATGCCACGTGACTGGTCTCCAACATTAGAAATCCAAAAATATCTCAACATAATGATTGAGACATGTCACGATCTAAGACAAATCGAAAGGGAGAAGGATTGATGTCATCCTTTTTTAGACGAGAACATCCAGAAGCTCTATCCAAGGACTGCGCCAGCATAGAAGAACGAGAAAAAGAAAAAGAAAATCTTCAACCAACCATTGACACTCTCGAGAAATTCATGCTCTATGAAACCAAGGAACTCAAAGAGTCATTCCTGCTTAACGCTCCAAATCGTTGGTACAACCCATTTACCGTCAGATGTGCCAATGGGCATGTTTCTACAAAAGTTTTGCGATGTTTTGCTGGCTCCGGCTACCGCTGTCTAACGTGCTATGGGCTAGCAACAATAACCTTCCCAGAAGACAAAAACGGCCCATTGATGAGCTTCGAGGAGTTCGCGTCACTCAAACGAAAAACCTCTTTCAAGAGAAAATAAAATAAATCTCAAAATCTCTTTATTGATCTCTAGATTTTGCTTCATTGTTTGCGGAAAAGCCCAGCTCAAATACTCGAAATACGAACACACTACTACTTCCCGCGGTCAGGCCCAAAACCAACAGGACCCCATACCATTCCATTAATTACCGGCGGTTGAGATTTTGGTTGATGAGACGCAACAACAGAATCAATACCATCCATGTGCTCAATAACGTCGAGACCAAGAAACGAATCAATTTTGTTGTGAGTTCTTTTTTTAGAATGCTGAGAGGATGTTTGCTCTTGAACAGAATTAGGAGTTGGCGAGGGCTCAGACAAAAATGCCTGTTGCATGGCCTCTGTCGTGTTCTGTGAGCTCGAAACAGTTTTGATGGCAGCAGATATTACGTCATCAGCAACAAGCGCTCTGAGGTCTTTACGGCTCTCACAAAGCACCTTGTGGATATTTAAGACGCTATCAGGAATCTTTACCTCTCGACGACGACGTGTCCCTTTACACGTCTTCTCGTCGACAACTTCCACGATTACCCTAAGCTTCATAGATATACCTTTCGGCTTTCTCCTTTGATTGCAGCTTCACAGTCATCGCTGCAAGCATGAAACTCTCCAAACCAGCCATCATATTCCACAATACGCCATGGAGAAGGCAACAGATCAATGCTGTCACATTCTACACTGCTTCTGCATGCCTTGTTGTCACACAAGACGATGAGATACCCTTTCGATGATACTGTCATTATTGCCACAGCTTTATTTTAAGCTGTTTCTATTTTATCACGCATATAGACAATGCAAAAAAAATGAGGCGCTCAGACTTTCCTGAACGCCTCAACCAGTTTGGGTCCCCGTCCAAACACACAAACTCAACCTAACCCTAAAAGGCATTAAGATTTTATCACGAAAAACATATGTTCCGCTAGTAAATATCGAACTAACCGCTCCCCACCCAACATGGAGACTTGCCAAATTGCTGAGCGAGAAACTTTGGATTCATTCCATCTGCAATAAATCTAGCAATCTCTTCGAATGACATCGGTCGATACTCTCCAACAAGCTTTGCCGCACTATCCACTCCAACATCAAGCTGTCGATCCCATGGATGAATAGAACCGTGAGAATGACCAAAAAGCTGCCATGAACCATAATGATTATTTTTCCACGTCCTCATTGAATAGTGGCAAAGCACAATATATTGATTTTGAATCTTGATGCTTTTGAGATCTCCAGACCACACAACGCGCTTATGCCGATCAATATGTTTTTTGTGCGACTCGTCGTGGTTTCCAAAAATGTAATGAACTTGCACGCCTCTAGGTATCTTATCTAATGCCCTGATCGCGTGAGGTTTGTTGAGGGCGATATCACCAAGAATATAAAATGTATCTCCTGATCTTAAAAGATCCTGCCAAAAACCAAACAGAACCCTATCCATTTCTTCAATGTAACGAAATGGTCTATTGCAAAGCTCAATAATGTTGCCTTTTGCAGTCTTATGACCAATATGAGGGTCCGCAGTAAACCAATGCGTCATATAACCTCTCCTAGAATATTTTCTCACCACTATTATGAGTTTTTCGACGCCTCCTCCTTGTTTTACTTTCGGAAGTAAAACGCGAAAGTCCACCCCCAACACCTCCATGTCTACTTGATTCACGATTTTTACCAAAAGTCATTTTATGTTCAACCACATGTTGATCGTACCTCTCACGAAAATCGCCAACCCATGGAATATTATTGAATTCTTCAAACAAACTTATCAAAGCGTTGATTTCAGATATATCTCCATCAAAACACTTGAATCTTATAAACCTGTCCCCCCTTCTCAAAGTCGCAGTCATCTTTGGAAAACCTTTAGTGTCATCCTCGAAAATTGGCTGCTTTATTTCAATGACAAAACAAATATCAACCTTGTTTGTACCCTTTTGTCCACTGTGCAGCACTTCAAGTGTTTCCCACCTTTTTACATTGCGCCGCTGTCTGTTCGTCCGACCTTCTCCATTACCATTCTGATTTCGTAACATTCCTCTCCTCACAATTTTGCCTCAACTTATAATAGCCGAGGTCAACCACGTTGCCTCAATAACTCGCCTTCTCCTGCACAACATACAGTGCAGTAGGACAAGCCATTACCCCATGTTCTTTCACACAATTTATGTTCGATTTCTGCCATATCTTTTGGCAATATGATGCTACAAGACTCGTCTGTCAAGCAGATTAAACAATGGAGTGCCTTTTACATATTCAATAAGCACACGAATCTCTGAATCATGTTTGATTTCGCCACCAACAAGCATTGAATGATCTCCGTTATCCCAAAACACAATCACATCTCCAGACTGCCAAGCACTAGTAAGATTCTCACCAAGACATATAGCAATTCCGCGATTCACAACGTCTCCTCTGTCTGTCCATTCAATAAGCGCAGCGGAAGTCAATGGTCTTCCTTCTGTCCCACTACGAGCCTCAAGAACCACTTGCAACTCACTAGCAGTAGTAACCCCTGCTCCAATTGCTAAATTCCGATCAGAAATCTCAAACACCTACTCCTCCTCTTGAGTCTTCTCTTTCTTATCTGTTTCTCCAGTCAATGCCTTGAGCATCTTTACATACCAAACACTATCAATATCTTTATCGGTAATATCCTTAAATTCTTCATTGTTTTTAATGCGACCCCACCATGATTCACAACCCATTACAACTCTGCCAAGATCAGGAACTACAATAGCCGGATTATGATGGCTCTCATCAATCGACAAGACACCACTATCGGTATGATAACTCACCATCGCTCCAAGAGGCAAATCTCCAACATAAATCCCTAAATAGGTTTTTTTCTTTCCGGCTGGTCGCACTGCTACAAGTTGGCATTCACGATAACGTTTATCTCTCTCAACCCAATTGATACCAGTAACTTCAATAGGAAACTTCATTCGAGGAAACGGCGACGGTTCAGATAATGATTCAGCCCAAAAATCACCACAAACTTTCTCCTCTTCAGGAGCATCCAAAGACGCTTTGTAGATTTCTCGTTTTTTAGCTTTTAGTTTCTCAATTTTTGCATCAATATCTGCAAGCTCTTCCTTCAATGACATCTGCTTCTCCTTCGTTTTACGAAAGCACCCAGTCTCTATGATCTCCCATTTGTTTCTACCTGTTTTTTTTCGCCTTAACCATTTCGCCTATCGATGCTCCAAAAGTCGGATTTGTAAGAGACTTGCTTGAACTCTCCTGTTTTTTCTCAACTTTTTTTACTTTCTCAGATACAACCTGATTGCTTAGCTCTCTATGGGCCTCTCTAAGCTTCTTCTTTAGAGAGTGAGACAAATTAGCCAACATCTCAGGTCCAACATCACGTGCAATTACCACTGTCGCTTCCGTGTATTTTAAAAGAAAGATATAAGCTTCTAAGTCCCTATGATGAAGATGCTGCACTGGACGAAAAACACCATCTTGATCGAGAACTCCAGGTGTATGCGAAAAACGCACTTCGCGACCAAATCGAGCAAATGTTACTTTTACCGCAGGACCTCGAAGATCGTCACCTGAAACAGTATCTTTCGTTATGTCGTTAAACGAAAGCACAACAAGTTCTTGCCAATCGCCAACTTTATTCGTTCGCTTCATTGTCACTTCTCACAAAAATGCAGGTTTTTAGCTTTTTTTATCAAAAGCAAGAAAGGACTCTTCTATGTTATCATCCCAACATTCCATATCAACAAAAGGATCGTCCGTGAACTCGTGAGGACCTTCCTCCCATCGTCTATACGCCGTCGAATACGTAATGCTATCAACATTCTCTGTTCCATATGGACCAGACGTAGCATGTGCCATTACTCGAACATAAGCCCATAGAACCACACGTCTTGGTAACATCCAAGCAACAAACATTGCTGCTTTATCCTGGTATTTGTTTACCAAACACTTTGCACTAAAACCAAGTTCTTCAATCATTACAAAACCCTTCCTATCAACACTCCCACAGCTCCACAATAAAGCAGCAGGAAAAAAAAGAACGGAGCAGCACACCACCATGGTATTTTAGACAAATCAGGCTTTCGGATTGCTGTAAATCGTCCATATACAGCCGTTGCTGTATTGATCAATGGACAGACCAAAACAGTAACCAAAATTGTGCCAATCCATCCATCAATACCAACAAACAAAATTGCCACAAAGACCCCAACGAAAAACAAGAAGTCAACACAATATGGAGCAAAGCATGTAAAAGCCCATCTTGACGGTTTGTCATAAATCACGTATCCAACACACCAATTGTCTTCACTTATTTTATGTGGCCATGGCTTAAAAGACTTGATTTTTAACCCTTCAGCTAACGCTGACAATGCATGAGCGCCCTCATGGACAACTATCCAGAAGAAAAAAAGCGGAACAATAAGAGCTAACGGAATCCACCAGATCATAGAATATCCTCCTGTCGTTTTCGAATAATACGCCTAGCCTTTTTTGCCAAATTTAAGGCTTTGATCATATCAGAACCACAATGTGTTTTTTTCTCGCCATCATGGGTAATAAAAATAAGCATGTAACCATTACCGGCAACGCCCTCTACCTTTACTTCAGTCGTTCCTTCTGGAACTTTGATTTTACCCATTTGATCGAGACCAATTCCTTTCGGCTTCTCTGATAGCGCTCTGAAAAGCATCCTCGCAAGGCTCTTTTTCTCTACAAAACCATCGAAGCTCAGCACTATTCGGCGCCATTGGAATACCTTTCCACGAAGGATGATCTCCTTTTTGCATCACTTCGAGTCCACATGACTCACATTTCATATTCTCATTACGAACACGACTCATTTCGATTCTTCCTCGTCTACATCCTGACGGCATTTCTCCTCCATCAAATCTAAATGCTTTTTCACGTACTCAGCAGCTTTTTTGCAATGACCAATTGCAATATTCTCAATAGCTTTTTGAAGACACTCTGGAAGTTTCCAAGCCTCAGAAACCCGAAAATGAGACATCGAAAAATCAATAATCCGCATAGACCTATTTCTTAGCTCTATGCAATCAGAAAGTCTACACAAGTAAAAATAAGCCTTTTCCAAATCTTGTCGTTCAGCGCCTTTATATGGCGCCCTCAAAACATACTTTATAGCGCTACCAAGATAAAACCCTTCGGCGTATCCCCATGCTTCAATAACCTTGATGGGCTCAAAAACAGATCGACCGTCCTCACCTATCTCACCACAAATATGGTAATGATAAGGCTTCTTAACATTATCGTAACCTTTTTTGTCGTCACTCACTTTACCCTCAACTGTGCAATATCCCACGAAAAATCGTAGATATGCAGACCTTTTGAAGAACAAATAATCTCGCCCGGCTCAACTCCTATCTCTTGCGCCATCCATTGTTGCATGATCACTATTGCCGCCATATTAGATGGATATGCCCACAGATCCCATGACCTAAAATACACGAAAAAATGCAATTGGTATGGCTCGCCTTCTCGCAACCCATCAGGAGCAACAATTCTCGTATCTATCTGCCTCAAACACGGAGGATCATCAAGCTCAATATCTTCAGGTCTGGCCACAGCAATACACTCCTGATTGCTACCAAACCCATTTTTGTAACGCTTGATAATAGCATCCATTTGTGGTTTGATTCTGCTTCCGTAAGTATACTGCTCATTTTCTTTGAGCGGCTGATCTTCCATGACATACGGAAGGTATTCGTAAACATACTCCATAGTAGTCGGCGGCGGAATATGTGATAAATGCTGTGGCATTTCAGGAATAAGATTGCCAACGTGAGGATGAGTAATATGAATTGTTACCCAATCCATCTCCCATCTCTTCAATCCTTTGTAAGAACCACGCTGAACAGTCCATTGACGCCCGTCAGCAATAATTCGATCAATCGCTTGGAACCAACTATCAGGCAAATCTCTTGCCTTGATGTTTACAGGAGTAAGCCAACTCATCCTAACTCTACCTTCCCAAAGTCAAAATCTGACTTTAATTGTCACCCAATCACATCCATTACTCTTTCGCAATTGGCTTACCGTCAAGACCAACGAGCCCCGCACCTTTCTTCATGCGTTTATCCATTTGCTGAACACGCACAGCCTTTTGAGCATTTGCTGCAATGACTTTCGCAAGCTCGATAGCCTCCATAGGAGACAGAGCCAACCACTTCACCTTGACATCAAAATCAATAAAAACTTCACCGCTCCGAGTAACGCCAACAGCGAACTGAATCTCACCCTCATCGCCTTCTTGGATTTTTCCATCTGGATGTTTCCCAGTTGGCCCAATCTCAGGAGTTTTATCACTTGGGTTCTGTGCCCAATCATTATCATTCGTCATCATCTTGCTCCACAACAGAGGCAACAAAATCCTGATCCACTTCCCAATTGCCACAATTGTTATTTATATTCATTTTTTGAAAAAGCCCAGCTTCGCATTGGCCAGTAGAAACAACATTTCTATTTTGATACGAACAGGCAAAACACGGCCTAATTGTTTCAGCGCCCCCATGACCATTTTTGCAAGACGGACCACCTGGAGTTGTATGTTGCGGACAGTGACACTCATTACAAATCCCGATAAGAGGATAATTGTCTAAATCGAACGATGAGCTGTCATCCGGCCTCTCATGAAGCTTCAAGCCAGCAAAAACAGAAGGCAACGCCACAGTGCCTTCTTGTTCTAAATCGTGCTCAGGGACACGTATGCGCGCCACGTTGACCAATTCTGGACGCGACATAGCAATCAACCCATCAGGGTCCATCTCGTTTGCAGCCGTTACGATCATTGTCGCAATCGTTCGCGCCATAGCAGGACTTATACCAATAGCTTGAATCGGACGACCAAAATCAATATAAATAGAATTATTCTCCTCATCCTTGGCAATTGCTAAAGGAACTTGATCAGCAAACTCATCAAGACTATCAGGCCAACGCCCGCTCGGCAATTGTTCAGTAGGAAGTCCATGCTGCTCTCGTTCAACAAGAAACCGAGCCCGTTTTAGAATAGCCTCATAAGTCTTCCTCGGCATCACAGGAAGTCGTGCTCTTACAAGATCTTCGCCGTCTCTTTTGAATGACTGAATCTCAGAAGGAACACCAAGCTGTCGACACGCCTTCGACCAAAAAATCGGTTCTGGAAACTTGCCTCCATGCGGCTCGATAGTCACCGGTCCGATTATGTCCTTAGAAGAATCTTTGATATGAATTTCACCCATCTTCACACCTTTATTTTGTCCTACAAAAAATGCATCCCTCTCCAAGTTCTGCAATTTTTTTATCTTTTTCTTTTATAACCGAATTCAAACGTTTGACTTCGCATCTCCAACAATTGCCTGTCTTTTTCGTTGGTATATTTATCTCCCACACCAAGGCGCCACATGTTGAACAATTTGCTGTCCCTTCAGTATTAGGCATATTGCTTGCTTATCCCTCTTGTTTCAACGAAGTACACCATTCTAAACAAAATCGTTCTACACGATTTCCGTTCGTTCCAACTTTCCCTTCAAATCTTGCTCTTTTTTGAACCCAAACATTATCTTCTGAGTCCCGATAAACCACAAGATCTTCACCTGTATCTTCATCCCTTGCAATGCATTCAACAGTATAATAACAACCCTTGTAATGACGATATCTTCTCCCTTTTATAGCCTTAGCCATTTTGACCTCCCATCTTTCCTTTCTCAACATCTTCTGCCCAACAAACAGCTACCCTTTTTTTGCTACCACAAGCTTTCTTTAGTTCTTTTATGCCCTTATACAAAACAACCGATGGCTTATCAACCCATTGCACAGACATTACACCACCATCAAACTCGATTCCTGTTGCAACAAGTTCTAAAGATCCATTCTCTATGCACAACCAAAAAGTTCTCATTTTACACATCAACAGCCCGGAGACTAAATTTCTTGATAACCCGCTCAGCAACGTCATAAACATGCGGAACATCATGACAACCACACCCCCAACAGAAACCACTTTTGTCTATCAGCTCATCTGGACACCCATGAGTTCCGTATTCCATACGACATATTAAAGCAATGGCAAGATTAGCCATTTCATGCCACTCTTTCATCGCCGATCTCGAACTACATATTCCGCACTTGCCATACGGACGCAACTTCCAAAGCTTGTTCCGATGCTCAACTGGCAACATATTGAAGTGTTTCTTACAAAAAGGAAGCTCCGTATGAAGATCTGGAGTCTCACATCCGTTTGCGTGACACCTGTGAACTGGAAGGCCGTCATTACAAGCACACGGGCTACCATCATCACCACACCATGAACATGGTTCGTATTTGCTCACCTCTTACCCAAAGCCTTGAGCGCAGCATCACATGTGATTTTTCGACATTCATCAAGAGGACCATCATGAGTTGCTCTATGCACTGTTTGTCGCAACCAATCGATCGTTTCTCGTGTACACCTCAAACAATAAGCCATCCCTGAAAGAGCATACGAGCCATCGCACTTCTTGCATTTTTTGTCACAATCATAAAATTCTCCGCCTGGAAGATACCCACGTATACTTGCAAAAAGCCGATAATCGTCTTGAGGCAAAAACATCCAACGAGATCCATGCATATCACTAAGTTTTTTCCACGCATTCAATGCTTCATATCTGTCAATATTCACACCACCACGACTGTGGCACACTCTGATAATACGTTCTATGTCAAGTTCGATATCTGCACAAATCATTGACCAACCTCCTTCTTCAAATCTAATTTAGGCAAAGAACGACACTAGATGCTACACCCCCATTGCCCTACTGTTGGATATGAGGAAGAACATACGCAAAAAGATATTCATCGTCTTCAGGAAGAAACATCCAGCTTGACGAAAGACTATTACTAAAATCCTTCCATGCTTTTTTGGCCATTTTTTTGTTAATATCGCAACCGTGTTTTTTGAATACATCTACAATGCGTTTTGCATCACGATCGGCGTCTACCTTGTTCATATTGACCTACCCTCCTGCTTCGACTTCACAATACCAACTCTTTGAAAAGTTTGTCGATATTGAAATTTTCAACCATCTCTCCACCCATGAATTCTATGTAAAGCTTTTGATTTGCGCTTTTTCTCTTTCCAATCCATTGAAGTGCTTTGAGCCCATATTTTTCAACAGACCCCCTCCATTTGTTTACTGTTTCTGTGTATTCTTTGAAATTCATCTGCCCTGGAAGTGGCTCGATTTCTTTTCCACCAACAAGAAATCTTGACACCACCTCGTCATTAGCTGTTCTTACGAAAACCCCAACATTCCGAGGCTCGGCGCGTCGTGGGTCAGGCATGAACTTAGCCAGATAAATCTGTATTTCAAAAATCCCTATATCAATCGACATGGTAGCAACATTACCACACCACAGTCGTTTGTCAAGTCTTGATTGGTCTAGTCCCGAATCGCATGTAGGCACACATCTTTCTTGCACACTCCTGACACTGCCGGCTAGGACGCTCTTTTCGAACCAAATAACTTCTAGGAATTTCTCGTTTTTTACCACAATCACACTGGACTACTACCTGAATGTGCCCCTTGTATTTCGGAGCATCAAGGCTAATGACTGTCCATTTGCCATATTTTTCACCAATTTCCATACAAAATATAATACAACATTAGTGAAGATTGTCTCGCTCAGAAGACGACTCTAAGCGTTCACAAGATTTTCGTCTATCTCTAACCCCTTGCGCTATAGAAGCACAACAAATGATTATGGTTATACAAATCACCAAGAGATAGAGAAAACCCCACACTGGGTTCTCTAATAGATATTGCCACATTTTCGCCTTCTCCTGTTTTTGTCCAACTTCTTTCTAAAACTACTCACACAATCTAAAATCAACGAAAATATTAATCCAAACAACATAAAAAGAAAATCACGAAACCGAAGAGTGCTCATGCCGTTCCGCCGCCTTCTTGGAAGGTATCATAGGCGGCCGCTGGAGTAATAAAGAAATGTCCTCCTTTTACTGGCCGATCTCCATCGTATGTGATAGCCCTACCCATTCCAGACTTAAATGCTTCGCACTCATTCTTTGTGCCACGAAAGAGCACCTTGCCTTCTGGACCGCCACCATCAAGAAATGTAATGATATACCCAGCTACGAATTGACTAAGATCATCAGTGAGTTTTTTCTCAATCATCAAGAAACCCGACGTTCAAAAAGTGGACGCTCGTCAACAGGTTTTGTCAAAGCTTCGAGTATATCCATTCCTCGAGAAACACGCTTGAAAACTGTCATATACTTGATCCCTCTGCGATTAGCATGACCAGCAGCCGAATCCATCACGCCATCCAACTCAAACATAACAGGCCCTAAACGAGCCGCCTTGCCACGACATGTAGGCGAACAATAAAGCCGCCAAGAAAGCGAAGGGCGCCCGCAAAGCCCACATGGACGAGTACCTTGTTCTGCAAGCCTTTTCTGAATGGAAGTCTCGCCACGCATTTGCTCTTCCAACACTTCCGTCAATACATCAAGATCATAATCAGTCTCTGGAGGAGGAGTGTCCACAGAAACATCCTTGCATTCCTGGCAATAGACAGATCGAGGCACAGATGTACGCCCACAACCACCAGCACAAGGATCACCGCCATCAAATCTCTCAGGCTTATATATTTTCTTTGGAAGACGTTTCATCTTCATCCATTATTGTTGTTTCTTTAAGTGTTTCTGGTGGAGAATGAGGAGGAAGCGAAAATCGACGTTCGCGCTCGCGTTTTTCTTCTAACCTTCGATCAATCTCATCATAAAGGTTGCCGCCTTCCACAGCACGAATCGATTCGTATGATTTGTGCATCGTAATATCAAACCTATGTTTGACGAAAATTTCACGCATTGTCGCCAAACATTCCCATGCGATAATAGATTCGATTTCAAGACGATCAGCTCGTTCTTTTTCCTGGTCAAGCTGTTCACTAAGCTGACGAATCAACTCATCTTGTGAAGGTTTGCTCATGAGAAGAATATTATATCACAAAAACAAATTGTCAAGTGGTTAGCAAAACAATGCTGTATCAGGTATAAATATAAGGAATTTTCTGTTGCTCGATAGCGTAGTTGATGTGTTTTTCTGGCACACCTTCGTGTCTCAATACATTGATCACCGAATCTAAATCATCACCTCTTTTTGATGCCATCACAAGCTGCTCGAAAAGATCACTGACTTTAGTGTCATCAGACTCATCACGACGAGAAGAAAACACAACAGCCTCATCGACGATACCTCGAACTTCTTCCAAAAAGGACTGTCGAGTTTTTGTTTCTTTTGTGACACCCGGCGCCTCCTCGGGCTCGTCAGTCTCTTCAGCAATCGCCATGGCTAAAATCTGGTCCATGTCTTCCTTGAGCACTGAACTCAACCAATCGATGTAGTTGAGACGAGATATGTCTTTCATCTTTTGATGACTGTACGCTTTCTGTTTTCCTCTTGGCCCTTCAACATAGATAGTCGCAGTTTGCGAACCAGGATCATACTCCCAGTAAATATCGATGGCTCTTTTCGGGCTTTCATCAGAATCAAGACTAAAAATGGCCGGGCTAGCTGAGACTACTCTCCAGTTTGCCCCTGTCATCCTGTTGAGAGATTTGACATACCGATCCGCAACTCTTTTGAATGTCTCACCAATTTTTTTCTCAGCGTCGTCAGCAGCTTTTTGTTGATAGCTTAAAGCCATCATTGCCCCAAAATCCAACTTCTCATTTAGCAGTCGTCCATTGGCTTCAAGATGTCCTTTTACAGCCTCGACAACATCACGTCGAGTTACAGGCTTCAACGAGTCGTTGACGAAATATTGATCATCACCGTCACGATAGACAATCACACCAAAAACGTGACGCCGCTCGTTTTGCTCAACCATTCCTACGCGCTCAGAGACGGTATCTTCTGCCACCTCGTTAGTACCAAGTGGACCCTCAATAATTCCTCTGAGCTGTTGGGCCAATACGCTGCTCATAACTTGCTCCTAAAACCCGAACTTTGCCGGAGATGGCACAGAGTACCCACCTATTGCTTTCTTTAACTCATCAGACTGTTTTTTAGACGACTTCGGCAAAGGATAACCATGTGTTTTTGCAATCAATTTTCTTATCCTGTCAACACTTATAGACCTAAGCTTTTCTTCCGCTTTGATAATATAAGTAATGACACGAAGAGAAACCTTTGATGGACGCTTCGCTTTGATGGCTTTGTTGTAATATTTTTCTATGTCGCCAAAACCATCAGCGTCTCTATAAATAGTTTGACGCTTTGAACCTACCCCATAAACGACATCTGATAACAAATTGAAAATCCAAGAATCAGGCCACTCACCAACATCAGTTGTACCACTTTGAAGTTTAGAAATAAAATTGTCGAATCGTTTCGCCGACTCTTCTGGAGTCATAGGTTTAGACATGCTCCAACGCTCAACTTCACTAGCCGCTTCATACTCTTCTGCTTGTCTTTTTGTTGAATAAATATCAATATCTTTCCACTCTTTGGCCAGTTTTTCAACCACCAATTTTTTGAGAGAACTATATGCTCTTATCCACTCTTTTTTGTTGCCAATTAGAATGTTTTTTTCAGGAAGCATGTTTTGAACAACAGCCATCTGGTTTAGCGACAAAGGATGCCCCTTCACAAGTTGGCCCATAAAATCCACAAGAATATTTTTGTCTTCCCAGCCAGGAATCGTTTTGATTAAAGCCGCTTGTTGTTTGCTCTTCTCACGATCAGCCTCTATTCGCTTGCGCTCTTCTTCTTCCTCTTTCTCAAGATCGACATAAGCTTTCGAAGGTTTTTCCTTGCGTTGAAAAGTAATCTTGCCAGATGCCCAATCTATCCCCCCAGCCTTCTCGGTAGCTTTTTTGTAGTGCTTATACTTGAACTTCGCACGAGCAATAACACCGCTTCCATCCAATATAAACACCTGAGCCAAATATCTAACTTTAGAAGGATCAATTTGACCATATCCCCTTATACGTGTTACGAGCTGAATTGCAACGACTCCCTTGCCATACAACCCTTTGTGCATTGCCCACAACACTGCACCTTTTGTTTGATAGTTATCTTTGAGATCCCTAAGAAGATATTTAGCCTGTTTTTCGCTTTTCCATTCGCCTTTGCTGTATTTGATAAGAGAATTTAGTGACTTAGCAGCGTCACTGCCTGTAACTGCCTCAAGAAGCTGATTAGATAGTTTCATTCGGTAGCCTCATCTATCGCTGCCGCGATACCAATCGTGAGCGCTGCGCCTGTCATTACACCGAGCACAAGACCTACAGTTCCTTTGTTGCGCTCCCACCACGAACGTCGAGCTTTGGTGCGCCACTCAACAATTTCATCATCAGCAGCCTTTAAATGACGCTCATAAATTTCACGCTCTCTATCCATTACAGAAAGATCTACCTCGTACATACCCCTCAATTCGTCGTAAGCAACCTTCAGACGAGCCGCTCTCATCGCCATAGCCTGATTCATCAAGATACCTGGAGGCGTCTTAGCAGCCGGCTCTGACCCCTCTACTGTGCATTCACTTACCGCAACAACAAGTCGCTTATCTAGAGGAACTTCTTTTGGCGGAGCAGGAAGCTCTCGAGTAAATATCGGCTCAGGAAGAGTACGCTCAGTGTTTTCTGTATGAGTAGCACCACCACAGGCCGCAGCAAAGCAAACAATGACAACCAACGCTCTCATGAGCCACCAATCTTTTCAAGCTTTGAAAGCGCAGCTTTTTCAATCTTTCTCCTCAATCCATCCGGCACATTCTTCCCACGTTCACCTCGATACAATCGACCTCGAAGAACTTCCATAACAGTCACAATATCGATCGAGTCAAGCCCAAGGTGTATCTGAGTTGATTCGCCATAAATGCGCTCGCCTCGAAACACGCCTTCAACCTTGATTTTGACGACTTCATCATTGTGTTTAGAACGAACAATCGTTATATCAAAATTGGTCTTAGCCTCTTTCATGTAAAATCGCGTTACATCAAAAGGAAGACCAGATCGACCAGGAATAAACTCGTAGCGACAACCGTCAACATCTTCGCGAACTTCACCGCCGAATGCTTCGAGCACCCACTCTGGAGCTTCGCCCTCGAAATTATAGACCCTAATCCCTTCGCGAAGATCGTGAACCTCAGACTTCGACACAAGCCACTCAATAGCTTCTTTTTTCGAGCCACCACTGTTTTTGGTCTTGAGCCACCGCCCAAACACCATTTTCATTCCCTTTCTGACACCGTGTTTTGCGATTGCCTTAACAGCCTTTTTGCCGTGTTTCTTGAGAATCTCTTTTGCTTGCCCTGGATCATCTGCAATCTTTCCGAGCGCCTTACCAGCAATGTCCTTGAGATGTTGTTTGATATCTTCGGGCTCCTTCTCGTCTTTCTCCGGCTCTGGCTCTTTTTTCGGCGGAAGCTTCGGTTTCTTCTCAGGTTTTTTCTTTGGAGGACCTTTTTTCTTCTTAGGTTTCTTCTTAGCTGGCACTTCTTCTTTTTCTGGCTCCTCTTTTGGAATCTTTTCTTTTGGCTTTTTCTTTGGTTTCTTTTTGGGCTTCTTTTTGGGCTCTTCTTCTGGTTCCTCGTCTTTTGATCGTGGAGGTTCTGGGGGTTCTTTTTTCTGCCGATCCTTGATACGCTTCTTTAGCTCTTTGGCTGTCAATGTAACAGCTTCTCTTCCGCCTTCTCTAGCTGCATCCAAAGCCGCACTACCAATCGCTTTAAGCGCTTTTTTAGCAGCACCTTTGAGCCAATCAAGAAAACCTTCATCAAGCCTCATAGACTCACAAAGTTCATCGATAGCTTCATCAACGATGTCAACATCATTCTCAGTAAGTCCATAGAGAGCAAAAATGCTCACCATGGCTTCTTCAACCCTTTCAGGTGAGAAATCGCCAACTCTCATGTCGTGAATTACATCTTCAGAAAGAACACTCAAAAGATCATAATCAGAGATGACAAGGACTGCCTCTCCAAGTTGCTGTGACAGCCTCATGTACACTTCTCCAATCTAACGATCAGCCGTCTGCTGCCTCGTTATCACTAGGTATCACACCATCTGGTCTCGAGCGTTCCATATGGAGTCTCGATTCAACAAGCTTCACCAACTCATTCCTAGCGATATTATCTACGCCAGAAGAAGAAATCTGCTGCTCGATGTAATCGACAGCCGACTGCAATTTTTCAGCACCGTCAGTCTTGACCTTGTCAACCCTCAACGCCTTGCGAGCTTGTTCTTCAGCAAAAGCCACACCACTTACAACGAAACCATCAACAAGACGCACAGCAGCTTCCTGTTTTTCTACATCCCACTTTTTTCCAAGCTTCTTCACCATCCAAGTTCCCAAGACACCTAAAATAGCAGTCACCAATGGCGCAGAAATTTGCACCAAGAAACCGAGCAAAACCATCCACCATTCTTGGGTCTGTTCCTCCACAGATAGATTTACATCAACAGGAGGACATGGCTGAGCCATAACAATCGACGAGACAAGAATCACAGTCATAAACAAAGCCAACTTTATGATGGATTTCATTTTCGATCTCCAAATATGCCACGCCGCAGAACGCTGGAGAACCCCCGTGATTCCCCAACGCCTACGACGGTTATGGCTCAAACTGCAAACGAAAATCGATAAAAAATACTAGAGTTCGTTTGCTTCATCCTCGACGTTGCTATCATTGGCGTCCACCGCAAACGTTACTGTTGCGAGACCCTTTTTGATAAGATTGTCGAGGTACTGGCTTGCCTTGTATCCGGTGATGTCACCACGAGCAACTAAGTCCGACATTGAGACGCCGAGAACGACGGCTCCAGACGGCGCCAAGGTCTGCTCAGGTACACAAAAACGAAACCCAATATCAAGGCTATCCGTTGAGGACGCATTTGTAATTGTCATCAGCATTGGTATTTCCTCCTAACACCCAGGGTTCCTACCACCGGACCCCGCTGTTGTTTTGTTACCTTACCACACACACTGCAAAAAAAGGTAGTGGTGATTTAGGCAACTTTTCTCCACTTCTCAGGACCGATCACCCTTCCAAGGCTCACAGCCATCTTTGCAGCGTCATCGCCGCTTATTTTTTTACCTCTGAGCAATTTGTAAAATGCACTAGAAAATCCACCCCAAGCTTGAGTTGAACCTCCCCAAGTTTCCACATCCCTTTGCTCAAAAAGCTTCATCCACAAACGCCCACCAATTGCATCAGATATACCACGAAAACGATCACGCGAACACAAAGGGTCCGCCGCAAAAGCATCCAAAAAAAGAACATACTTCATTGAGCTACCAAACGATTCTCTTGGGTCAAGTGTCACCTGTGCCGCGCCAACATTGTCAGCGAGCCCCATCTGACCGAGCTTGTCAGTCGCTATCTTGAGAGCATCCAAAAAAGGCTTGACCTCTTTGTTCGTGTATCCCCAATTATTTAAGATCGTCATTTTGTCTACAACAAACATCTTTGGCACATTACCCAAACCGCTATCCACGAGCTTTTGAACGATTTTTATTTGAGAAGCAAGTTCTGATATAGCTTTAGAAGCAGGCCGCGGTCTCGTTTGGGCTCGTCTTACATTATGAGCCAATCTCACGAGATCATCACGAACTCTCTTTGTTTCAGGACGCGCACCAACAAGCGCATCACTGATAGGAATAGCCAACCGAGCTAACTTCATGAGCTTTTGACGACGAGTTCCAGCGACACTGATCGCAACGCCTACCTGGTCAAGTTCCTTATAAATCCTAGAAAGATTTTGTCTTGATAACTCTGTCATTTTACAGATTATTTTGAAGCCACGAGGCAAGTTGTCTTCTGGCCTCAACTGGGTCTTTTGTTCCAACCACTTCAATCTCATCGAGCTGTACTTTTTGTGCTAATGCCTTCGCTCGAACACGAGCTCTAGCAACTTCGCCTTCAAGCCTTACCCGCTCTACTTCATCTTTAGCCCTGTCTTTGTAAGTCTTTTGAGGCTGTTGGACTGATTGATTGTCTTCCTTTGGTTTAGGCAATAGAAGCCAAAACAAAAAACCAGCGACACTAGCCGCCCCAACAACCATCGTCCACCACCACTTTCTAAACCATCTCCATATCTTGATCATAGTTTTACCCTGTGATCAGGCGTCTCCTGTCTTTTTGTGGTCGATCATCGGTGAGCATTCGACGCCCAACATTGTCTGTGATCGAAGAATATCCGCACACCTGACAGGTAACCCTAGTTTTTCCTTCACCAAGCCCCTCGACCAAAACACTATGTTTTCCACAACTTTTACACTTCATCTCACACACCTTACCTTTGGTATTTTATCAGATGGTAACTTTTGCTCTAGTATAACCTGCTCTCTTTTTGACAAAAAACACCACACATGATTAAGGGTCACATGATCACCATTCGTTGCCTTGATTTTGTCGGCAGCAGCTTCGACTCTTTCAGTTGCGTGATTAAGCTTCGTAGGAAGTGCTTTGGTCGTCTTTTGGATCTGTTCGAGGTTTGTCCGAATTTTAGCCTGCTCTGTTGTCAAGTGACGAACTTCGTTTGTAGTAACCTTGTACGAGGCATACCAAGCAACGATAGAGCCAGCTACAATCATTGCAGCTCCCATAAGCCAATAGATAAACTTAGAATGCCCATTTTTCAACTCGTTAATCTCAGCATTAGCTATCGATGCATCTTTCTTTACCTTAGCTACACCGATAGCATTCTCTTTTGAATCCTCTTGGAGATCAACAATTGCTTTTTCGTTATGACAATCATGAGGTCTCGGTTGTGAAAGAGCAGCCGTTTTTCTATCAAGTTCAGCCGTTGTGCTTTCAAGCGAACCAATTCTCTTCTCAGATACTTTTTGTCTCGTAGCCAGCTCAACAACAGTCTTTGCTGTTTCCTTGACTTCAGGCTTTATCTCACCAACATCACGCTTGATGATAGTTAACATCTCTTTTATGCTCAAGATATCACTCACGTCAATCCCCTTGGCCCCCACTTCAAAATCATGACTCGATCTCTCTTAACAATGACATCAATGACGAAAAAGCCTCCTTCTTGTGAGTTGCTTTCTTTTTCTGTTTCTCATCTCTCACAGTACCACTCGCCGTAAGAACGAAATCCTCTGGATTCAAGAACGGTTGTTCTTTTCCGCTCTTAGCGTTTCTGTGAATTGGCGGCCCAACATCTCGATCAAGACGTGGAAAACGAAATGGACTGCGCCCTTTGGCACCCCCTCCAAACTTAAGGTTGTCCTCGGTTTTTTGAGAACCTGCTGCGACAATCTCTTTAGGCGTCATCCTCTCCTTAGATTTTACACCACAAGCCCGCTTGAGAACACTGATAGCAATAGCTACATGTTGAGTTCCTTTGGCTGTCTTGCCAGCATGATACTCTCTTCTGACGTTATTTTTGAAGGCTTCTAGAGAACATGCTCGATCAAGAACTTCACTCAACCTGTTGCTTTTTTTGTCATCACTCATCGTCCATTTCCTTTTTGGGCAATTGATTGCCTCTTTTTGATTAGCGTCGCAAGCTCCTTTGCACGCCTACCACCATTTCTATCCAAATATTCGCTAAGAGCTCTGTCCAATATCTCACCAGGCGCACAATTTTCAATCTCAGATTGCAAAACTAAAATATCCCAAAAAGATACAGGAACAATAAGAGGAATCATCTCCTCCGCGTTCTCAATTGGATCTTTAAAATGACTTACAGGAACTGCTTTGGCCATAGAGCCCTCCAGGATATAATTCTAAACCCACAGGACCCCACAATTATGATCTATCTTGTAGTGCCCCGAGTCCCAAGAAATGTTCCAATAGAACTTGCAAAAATCATATCAGCTCGATCATGGAACCGCACCTTCGTTCCTTCCTGAATCACCTCTGCGAATTCTAACGCAACTTCAATAATTCTAGGGAATCCAGAAGGAAACCAAGCTTCATATGTCACATCACACTGTGTCATAACACACACAATATAATCTGAGCCACGATGTCCAAGCTTCGTATTCGGAAGCACCAATAGACACTTAGCTGGCTCATACGCCCGAATATCATCGCCGAAACCATAATGAGGATAGGTGTACCATCGAAGCCACGCGACAACAGCCCGAAGATCTACATCGCGCTTTCCCATCTCCAGGCCACTCATAAGCCCTCTGTTGGCCATCTGCTCATATGGCGAGGACGATTGTACCCCGGTTGAAAAATCAGCATTCGCATCAAGCCGATCGAGAATATCCTCATCAGGCGCCGTGTCTGTTGTGAAAACTGAAGTAAAACTAATACGACGCTCACCGCCATGAGTCCATTGATAAATTGGATGACTTCCACCTGGTATGTTTCGAGGGTTCCATTCAGAACTTCGGCTATCTTGAAGACTCTCAGGCCAATACTGAAAAGCTACTGCTCCAAGACCATCTGGAAGCGTAGGCTCACCAGCTCCACGAGCTCCATGAACCACCCAAGGAGGGGCGCTTTCATCAGGAGCCAAATCAAGAGGTTGTAAATACGCCTGCGCAATATGCGTTTCCTGCGGAAACTGCGTCAGCATTGACAGGATGTTATCTGGAAGCCCAGGCATTTGCTTTCTCCTACTGCAAAAATCTACTCTTCAATAATGCCCGCAGAAATAGCAAGAGCTTTTAGCAGATCATCTTTTTCTTGATTTGTAAGATCAGCAAACACTTTTTCCGCAAAACCTTGTTTGGTCGTTTCAAGTTTTGCCTTTGCTGCACGACGCTTGTTCACCTTGGCTTTATAAGCTGCCTTTTCTGGCAAATCATTTGCCTTGACAATTTCAGCCATCCTACTCCTCCTGCTCCTCTGCTAGCAACTCATCTCGATCGATCCAACGCCTCATAAATATTGTGGCATCATCCAATGTTGTCGCGCCACCAGCAACACGAATCTCACCAAGTTTGAACATGACTTCATACTCAGTCGATTTATGAAACGGATATCCAGGCTGACCCATATAATCCTCGTCAACAAAGACTACACACTGTCCATCAGAAACTCGCTTAACAAGATAAATTGCTATAAAACGTGGATCAGGATCTACCGCTACTACGTAATCACTTGGTGAATCAAGAGTATAGTCCTCGCCAAACAAAAACACAGGACCAG
>Ga0180433_10002257_pt1 | contig 30111 bp, 37 predicted proteins | sample SS_ome_8_FD_132980 | JGI IMG/M metagenome (GOLD analysis project Ga0180433, IMG submission 132980) | Hypersaline lake sediment archaeal communities from the Salton Sea, California, USA - SS_1_D_1 metaG | ecosystem: Environmental > Aquatic > Non-marine Saline and Alkaline > Hypersaline >... | reverse complement strand
TTACGATATCACATAGGTGTCCCCAGGCTACTGTGCCCTGAATGTGCGGAGAAGAAAGACGAGGAGGATTTTGATGACTAACGTACTTTTCGCGCTTACGCAAGAGCAAATGCAGGCCCTGGATCCATTATGGGAAAAGGCAAGGGCAAGCTATGAGGAAAACGATAGAGGGGCAATTATCTTACAGCCTGATCAATATAACTACGTCTATGGAGATTTTCTGCCTGAAAAGTACGCTAAGGAGATACGGAAAATAATTAAGCGATATAATCGGGAAAAGGAAAGGAGAGAGGAAGAAATGAAGCTTGGCAAAAGAAAATTCACATTTCCAATTATGATTCACAAAACCAATACGATATATGGCAACAAACCAAATATTAGTATTCGTTGGGATAAGTCAAAAATGGCCGGAACCATGAAAACTACGTCATATACTCTACAAATAATTATCAACGGCAAAGAATTTCAATGGTCTTTTGTTTGGAGACCAAGTGTAACCAGATATTGGTGGAAAGAATCTAAGAATAATGCCTAACCCCGCCCCGCAAAGGAGAAACCATGAAAGAATACGAATGCGAGTATTGCCACGATACCGGCTGGTACGGCGATAATGGCCCTGGAATCAGAGGCAACAATGAGTATATGCCCTGCGATATGTGTTGGCGGGGAAAGGTGAATTTAAACCCTGCTAGAATATGCAATACCTGTGACCATTGTAGCGATAGATACCACGAGTTAGATCCTCTTGGCGAATGGAAATGGTGTGAGCTGCACCAAAAAGATGTGCATGAAGATGACGAAATCTGTGAGGACTGGAAGGAGCAGGTTATTATAAAATAAATGACCCCCACCCCGCAAAACTATGCTATGCTCGCCCCTGAATTTAAGGGGGGGCTGACGATGCTAGGGCGTATTTATCCAACACAGACGGGGTATAGGGTAAAATTCCAGGGGATTTACAAGAGATTCAAAAACCTACAGGAAGCCGAACGCTTCTTAAACCGATTGAGGCACGAGTATGACCAAGGCACATTCGATAAAAGAGACTGGCTTGCGAGTAAGCCGTTGGGCTTTAGCAACCTGGTTGATGACTGGCTTGCTATGCGAACTAAGCAGGTACGGTGTCCGAATAATCTTGTTTACCACATGGATTACGCTACAGCTTTCTTTCAGAATACCAACATCAAGAATATTCAGTACAGCGAACTTGAGGCTTTCTATCTTTCGCTACCCGGTAAGCTTTCGGAGAAAACTAAGGCAAATGTATTCACAACGCTCCATTCGTTTTTTGCCTGGATTATTAAGCGTGAAAAGAGAAACAAACGAACTCTGGAATGGCCTGAATTTCCGACTATTCCTTTTGAACTTCGGCGCAGGCCGACTATATCACGTGAGCAACAGTTGGCTATTCTGGATTGGCTCAGACAGGCCGCTCCCCATAAGGTATGGTTAGCTATCAAATGGCTCATAACCTATCCAAGTATCAGACCAGGGGAGCTTATCGAGATCAAGGAAGGTGATATTAACCGAGAATTGGGGGTGATTTATGTTAGAGATAACAAAGGGAAAAGAACCAAAACCGTGCCGGTACTCGATATTGATAGGCCCTTTATACGAAATAGAGCCTTATCATACCTATTTTTCTTTCGACATGAGCAACGCAGAGGTATCGCTCCACATCAAAGAGGGAAATTCGGAAAGCGTTGTCTCTATACCTGGTGGCAAAAGTCTTGTCGAGATTTGGGGATCAGAGGGATTGATCTATACGGAGGAACCCGTCACAGTACAGTCCAGTGGTTGCGACTCCAGGGAAGGACACCCGAAGAAATAAAGAGGGCCACTATGCACTCAACCACCAAGAGTTTCGACAGGTATTTTGATATGGACTTGGAGGATTTGAGGGAGATTTACGCTGGCACCCGAATGGCACCCGCTAGCACCGGAACTCAAAATAATAAGATAGTGAATTTACACGATAAAACTGGTAGGCACGACGGGATTTGAACCCGTGAGCAGGGTATATTTTATAGGGCTTTCAGAGGGGGGTGGCACCTAACTGACACCCAAAGGAAGTGAAAAATAATGGACGCCGAAGAACGCCAATCGGCACTTGATAAAATAGAGCGCAAACTAGAGATGTTTCGTAAGACAGGGGAGGTCTTATATCTTTGGAAAGCATTCTCCCTAACGGAAAATTTACTGGAGGAAGCCGAGAATCCCTCGGGACACCTCCCTACATCCGACTGACGACCATAATCATTAAACAAATGTTTCGGAAAGGGGTCGGAACATTTACGGTAATGTGCCTGTCTCTGTGGAATTTCCCCCTAAGCCATGTGTTGTCCCGTCTTGAGCATTGCGAATATAGTTATATGCAATATCATTATGATCTGATCCGCTTTCCTCGTATCCATAACTCATTTGTGCTCCTACGCCAACGATCATATTTCCAAATATATAACAATAATTGAGATCATTTGCATAAATAGCCTCATCTTTAACACCAACTCCGGTATTACGAATCACATTACCGGCTATTTTAGAGTCGGTTAAATAAGCAAGGTACATACCTTTTTCTTGAATATTCTCAAGAACATTATGGGAAATATCATTCCCTACATGAGTAGCAGTATCAGATGGAAATATAAACATCCCAAAATTATTACCATCGGTGTCCTCGCCAATATCAGAGATATTGTTCGCAGTTATCACGTTGTTCTTGAAATAGTTTGTATCCGAAACCCTGATCCCGTAGGCGTGACTACCATCTCCTCTGCGGACTTTTCTTATCGTGTTCCCGCTCACAACATTGTTTTCAATTGGATTGGCTGCTGCAGACGTATACAGATAAATGCCAGCATCTGCGGCATCATTAACTAAATTGCCCTGTATTGCGGAATTACAAAAATCATTTAAAGCAAGCCCAGTATCCCCGCTAAGCGGTTTTGATCCCACGCCGCCAATATCGACAATATTATCAGTGATCGTATTTCCTGTTTTTGTGATTCCACCTGACATACCAACTTTAATTCCACATCCATAGCATTGATTATCATTCACAGTAGAGTCTTCTAGTGATGCATATATAGCGTGATCCCAGCAATCTTTAACTGTATTGCCAGTTATAACAAGACCATGACATGGTGTACCCGTTGAACTTGTTTGAATTCCCTGTATCGTGACACCGGCGTTTGCCTCTGAATTTGGCAATACCCAATTATCAATAACCTTTCCATAATCTGATTCATAGAGCCAAATTCCATAATGCTGCCGGTCAGTGCCGATAGCTGCCGCATCTGCAAAGTACGGCCCGCCGATAATACGGTTGTTTTCGATGTGGGGATAATCCCCGGAGATATAAATACTGCACGTTTCAGCTTCATGGAGATAACAATCTTTGACTCTAGTATGATCACCGGATGAGGTAATGAGGCGATAGGTTGTGGAATTATCAGATACATAGGTTCCTTCACCCTCCAGCTTTCCCCCTAGAATAGATACTCTATCCTTTGTGATATTTATCATGTTAGCCCCGGATGCACTCATTTTCCAGTGAGCACCGGGATCAAACAGGAGGGTAATGTCATCAACGCTGTCTATGTCAAGGGCCGTTGAAATGCTGTAATGGCTGGTAAGTTTGGGCACTATAAGCTCACACCCTGCACAAAGAGAATCCAATGCCGCCTGAATTGCCGCAGTAGTGTTGCCGAACCATGCTAAATTTACCTTTCTTGCACTGCCAAAACTCACCGTAATACTATCGCCAAACACCTGATAGTCACCAGGGTTAAACGGGCCATTGATGGTGAGAGTAATTGGTCCCTCAAGTCTCGCTCCATTTTCAACAATTACCTTGATATTTGATGGTATGGTCTCAGCGGTAGAAAAATGGTAGGTCGTGGTATCGCTGGTCTGGTCATGGATAAAGCGTATTGTGGCACTCTTGGTAGTACCTATTTCATCCACGATATGCTTGACAGAATCGGTTACATCAACGCCGTGATCCTCAACCGATGAACTGGGAATATACTCGTTTTTACCCTCAACGTGGGAAGCAGAACCCTTTACGACTCTGAACTTTCTTGACATTAAAACGTACCTTTTACGAGTAGGAAAATTAAGATTGCCACAGGTGGTATGGCCCCGCCGATGAGTCCCCAAATCTTAACATAACACTTGACGTGAGCACGTATTTCAAGTATGATATCAAACAGGATGGCGAGCTTATCATCAACACTTTCGAGCCTATCAAAGGTCTCTTTACTTATTCCATTAGGCATAATTCTTGTCCTTTCTTCTTGTGCCTCACCCCGCCCCTGGACTAAAGGTGAAAAGATTGCCGCCGGTTATTTCTGTCTTGCTCATGCCGCAGATTACTATACAACCAATAGAATGCTTAACGATCCCGCCAACTGGGAGGAAAACCCCATCCTTGGCGAACATCCTTCCGATTCAACCGTTACCATGTATTTTTCTCTCACTGCCATTGCTGCTCTCGCCGTAGGCCATTTCTGGCCTGATGCCCGAAAGCCCTTGTTTTATGGTTATGGCACCTTAAATGCTGGTCTTGCTGCATACAACACTACCCTTTATTGATTACATGCCCTTTGGGAAGTAATAGCCATGGGTATATACTGTTAATGTAATGTTTGAAAGTGTACTCTGAACACCACAACCATATTCTATTTCTTGAGATGAATCTGTTAGAACTGATATTGTGTTATGACAATTATTATCATTGTCTGTGATTGTAGAATATATTTGATTGACTATATGTCCCACAGTAGAAGTACTTCCAGCAGGTCTATATCGAATCGTTTGATAAGCAGTACTCTTATGAATAACAGCCCAGCTCACTAAAGCCTTTTTGGAAACCGGAGGGATTGTAATTTGTGCCGTAGTCCAATCAAAGAATGTTGCTGTTTTAGTAATATCAATAAAATGAGATACATATTGAATTACTTCATTTCCATCATGATAAAATTCATCCATCTCCCCCGCCGTATTTGACCTTACCGCAAGAATACACCTATCATTCCCGTTATAATAACCCCCCTGTGTTGAATCATAGGAAGGCGCAACTGTGCTGTCTGTAAATTCACTTGTGGTGAGAATATTGGTAGAGATTGCCGATTCATCCAGGTAGAGATAGCACCATGTACTTACCGTGGTGAGATTCGTAAAGGTATAGGTCAAATCAGCATTCCAGGCAACCATGCGGCTCGTGGTACCGTCAAATAATTCATAGGCCCCGGCTGTCATCTTTACGCTGTTTGTGCTGGCCCTGGAAAACTCAGGGCGATTAACATATCCCGGCAAGAGCCTATTGTCTAAAAGGGTACTCTTTGCCGATGGGGTCAGGTACTTATCAAGAATACTCCATATCCATGTTGTATTTTCAAATACCTTATCATAATGGCTTTTCTTTGTAGGTGCCCCTACGCTGGTAGGGTTAGTCGTTTCCATTGCCATAATATCACCACCATAAACTTATATCTAAGGTTGTACTGGCCGTTGCCGCCGTGTCCACGTATCCGCTGGCATCCGACCAAAAGCCGCTCATTACTTTCATTGTTGTGCTGGCACTTGACCAGTTTTCTGTGGCATCACTTGACCACATGCCAATATCACCGCCAAAGTCTTTTAAATCCATTGCCTGAATTTTATTCTCAAGCGGCATAAAGCTGATTGATTTTTCGGTAATCTCGCATATCTCATCTTCGTAACCACTGGAATTTGTGGTCAGTGCCCTGGCCATTGTTAGCTGAATTTTATCGCCCACGCTCTTATCAATGATAGGCATCTTGAGGGAAAGATTCCAGAGGCGTGTCGGATCTTTGGTTAAGAATTTCAGTCTTTGTGCCAGTATTGTGGCCGCGCTTTCTTCTTTTATATAGGTCTGTAACCGTAACCTTTCCTTTCTGCCGTATTTGTATTCCGATGTTGTTTCCGTCTCATCGTGATAAACATAGGTGCGGTTTGCACAGCAGTAAGCATAACCCACGGAAACGGTTGTATAGATTTGCAGGTTATCTTCACTCGCTTCAGGTATATTCACAAAATCATGATCATCTAGCTCGGCATAGGTAGAGGCATCTCGCCACGGTTTCCACACACGGTAACGCAATTTTCCTTCTTCATTTTCATCGAAGAAGGCCAAATCCGATTGACATACCTTTTCAATAATTGAAAGCACCTCTGTTTCGGTTTCGACAGGCACCATAAGGGGGGCATCCGCAAGGGCAGTGGACTGTGCCCACGCTGTGGAATCTAATTCACTTGACCCATAACTTAATACATTTTCAAGTATATCCTGAACTATATCGGGTCCATATTCATACGCGGTAGCATTGGCAGAACTGCATTTTCCGTGAAAGGCAACTTTGATTTTGGATTGCCCCAACACAAAATCTTCATCGGTTATGGTAAAGGTCGCTACGGTAGTATTAGTGTTGGCAGGGGTGAGTGTGGACCAATCATTGCCGTCTGAATAATTAACATATACCTCATCAAGCGATTGAATTATATGATCACATATCTTAAACTGATATTGGTCAATGCCGTAGGTGCTGTTTATACAGGTAACAATGGGGGCATGGGTACTACCATAAACTCCGTAATATAACGGAATCGGCATACCCTCCGCCGCAGGGTCAAGGTTGGCATAATTACTGGTCCAGAATTTATTGACAGGCAAGGATCGCATAAGGTTAAAGGATTCACTGGCCACATCAAGATTGAATTCTTCACGGGTAAAAAACTTATTGGTAATTTTGAGAGTATAAAGCAATTCATAGCGACTATATCGAAACCCCTGGTTGCCTAAAAGAATCCGCACTTTCTTATTTGTCCAGATGAATTTTTTGCCTATTTGGTCGAAGTATCCCCGGCCATTGAGGAACTTAATCGTACCCCCGCTTATCTGTGTGACACCCCAAAAGAGATTCGGGTTGCTTTGCCTGATCGTGGGTATTCCATCTTCAGCCACATAGGGTTCATAGTAAATTTCATCCCCGGTCTGAACCGGTAAAACTCCTTGTGTTGCAAAATAAAGCCAGAAGTAGCCTATTATGGTGCAGTCGCTCGGAGTGTCGTCATCATCAGGGCGAATGTAGAGTTTTCCGTTTGCCGTATCATGCCACCAACTGTTATCATCGGCCTCAACAGTAGCGATTGAAGTTCGCTCAATCATCCGATGACCATCTTGCTCTACCCATACAATTGCTTTTCTGATGTTTTCCGTAGTGGTTTTGTCAGCAAGGGTTATGGTTTCATTCAGATAGGAAATCTCATAGGTATAGGTTTGACCGGCGGTTGCAGTCCACCCGGTAAGCACTTCAGCAGGACGCACTTCAACCAGAAATACCTTATTGCTTACTGCTTCGCCCTGGATTCCGGCGAATGATGTGGAATCATACCCCATTATTTGGCTTCCTCAAATGTGAATCCTAATCGAAAATAGGGCACATCAACCCGCCTCATGTTGGGTAGGCTGGTAAACCGTCCATACATGGTCATTTCATTCGGCTCGTTATCGTAATCAAAGGCAACAAAAAGCGGATCAGCCATGCCCACTTCGTTTATTACTCCCTGAAATGATTCCCATTGTGCTTGTGTTTGGGCGATAAAAGAGAACTCAACTTCCCTGATAGGGTCTATTTGGTCAACATGAATAGAACCACCCGGTGTCCTTTGGCTTCGTGAGAGGTCAATAAAGTTCTGCTGAAACTCGGCAAGCAAGTAATTATCGCTTGGTTCAAAATAGGTGCCTACAAATATCCGGCCCAAATCCCAATCGGTGGGTGTGCCTCCCGGTGAATAGACAACATTCAATCTCAAGTAGCGATATGTATGGCCCGTGAAAGTCTTTACAATAATGCCGTTGTTTCCGTTTGCCGTGGGGTTGGCGGACCAGGTGAGAGATTCGGTTGCGTCAATACTGCCATAGCCTGAATCATTATCAAATTCAAGGTCAAACGTTCCGGGGGCGGAAGTCCATGTATAATCAGCAAGTGCAACACAAGTTACCTCCTGGGCGGAACCCAAATCAATGTCAAGATTGGCTGTTCCCGCCGTCGCCCCTTCCGTGCGCCATACCTTTGTTCTAAATTCATGCTGCACGTTTTCGGCAGGAAAACCACTTGCCTCAGAACTTTCAGTCAGTGTTGAGGTATCCAAAAGATTATTATAGAGAAAAAGTATATTGCTCATCGCCTTACAATGCTTCGCTCGTGTATGTTAATAGAACCGCTTCGTGTGCCATCATAAATCCAGGTGCCTAGTTTCTTTCCATCGAGATTGATTGTTATATGGTTTTGTATAACTTGATCTCGTGGTTGCCCTAATGCTGCCATTTGTGCCGGTGTGAAAACGCCCTCATCCTTGTGGGCGATTATGGGCCGCTCATCCGGTGCTAAACCAAAACGGGCATGGGGAGCACCAGCGAATGCCATTGCGGGCATAGGCCTGACAAGTGATTGCCCCTGTCCGACAATACCGCCTCCATGAAACAAGTCTCCTATAATCGGTATTTTCTTTACTATCTTACCAACCGGGCCAAGTATGTCGCCGATGATAGGCAAGCCCTCGAAGATACCGGCACCACCGCCAAGGATAGGAATTTGATGCCATATCGCCTTTATCAGCTCTGATACTATTTTAGGTATCTGGCTGATGAATCCACTGATGATTTGAGGTATTCCTTTGACTATGCCAACAATTAACTCATTGACGATCCGAGGGGCCGAAGTAACCAAAGCATAAATGATATTAGGAACTCCAGCAATGAAGGCATTAATAATAGCTGGGATATTGCTAATGACTGATCGAATTATCAGGGGTATCTTCATTATGAAGGCCGGGATTATCTTTTCGGTAAGCACCCTAACAATTTTCGGGATTTGCGATAACAACGAATCTATTAACTCTGGCAACTTGTCTATCAAAGCTGAGATGAATTCATCTGATGCCTCCACAAGCGAATCAACCATAGAGGGCAGGTTGTTGATAAACTCCTGGGAGGTCTTTCTAAAATCAGCTATGATCGCGGGGAAATTAGTTATCGCTGCGCTGAATTCTGTTAGCGATTCCGTGATTCGATTAGGTAATGTAATGAGCCATTTGGCACTTGCAATGCCAATATCTATGCCCTTTTTCAGTAAGCCCAGGAACTTACCGGCGAATGCTTTCGCCTTATCCCACATGCCCAACCAGAAATTGGCCTGCCATTCAGGAGAAAAAATAGCTGCCATGATTTCCCGTGTGTTCTTGCCGAAGTATTGAGCCTTCTCAACCATGCCAACCCAAAAGTCAGTAGAGCGTTTTGCTGGCAATAGAATTTCCTCATATTCCGTACTGGCCTTTTTCCAATCCTCGTAATATTTGAGCCCTTGCTCGATATACTTATCCTGCTCTTTCATAACAGCGGCGAGCCGCTTCATATCCTCTTTGTAAATTTCTTTTTTGAGCTTGGATATGAACTCCAGTTGTTTGCGTTCTTCATCGCTCAAACCTGGTGGTGGTGTTGGGACTCCTCGGGGGAATGATATTAAAGGTAATGGACTTCCTAATTGTTCTGGCGGGCGTTTATGTTTGAGAATTCCAACATCCCATTCTAATGATTCACCGGTCATCCAATCTTTTTTACCACTCAAAGCATCAAAAATATTCTTTAATGCTTCATAGGCATCTTTTGCTTGAGAAGGGATTTTCCCAAGATTATTACCTGTTTTTGCTAATACTTCATTCGCTAATGTTAAAGCTGTTATTACTGCTGCTGGCTTCCATGATCCAAAAATGATTCTACCAATAAGACCAGCACCAACACCTTTCGTGGCTTCGGGAACTAAATTAACCAGCTTATTTGCTGCCATATAAATATCAGATAATTTAGCCGCTATATTACCTAATTTTTCAGGCAAATCTTTTGCAACATCTAAAATTTTCCTAAGAATTTCTTCCGTTTTCTGTTCTATCAAATCCTTATTGGCTTCAATCCACTTACCCAATTGCTCATTAACATCAACCAACCAATCTTTGGCATCTCTCAAAATTCGTACTAATGCCTCATTCTCAACAATGAAACTACCTACCTTTTCTTTGAGATCCCCATAGAGATTGCTAAGTTGCTGTTGAACCCCTGAAAAGCTAAGTGTTTCCTGTTTGGCCCGCTCGTACATAATGGTTAATTGCCGTAATATGGATGCCCGCTTTTCCTCATCTGTCATGGTGCGTTCAACCATAATACCGTATCGAGACAAAGCCCCATAGTTTCCGGCAAGAGCTTTACCTACCAGAGTTGAAGCTGCTTTCAAATCTTGCTTATAGACGGTAGCAAGACCAACCGCTCCTTCGGTTGCCCGCTTTAGACCTTCTCTATCGAGTTTAGTCAACTGAGCAAGCAGGGCGGTAGACTCCATAACCACTTCGTCGCCGTATTTGGTAACGCTCTGTAAGTGAGAAGCAAAGGATTTTAAGGGTGGGAAAAGGGCCTCAACATCCCTACCAGTAGTCCGAAGTGCAGCCTGTAATGCAACTTCAGAATCTTGTTGGCGTTTGGCAGCATCCGTTAAATCACTTACTTGTCTGTTTAATGCCCTAAATGCCCTACCTGCCGTATTGCCGATTTGAATAACCGAGGCAATACCAACGGCCATACCTTGCCACGTTTGAGCAAAAGATTTTTTATACCGCTTACCCCACTGATCAACATTCTTGCCAATCTTCTGCAAGTCTTTTTGCATACGGGCAACATTGGCCTGTACGTCAACTGTTAATGTCCCGGCTGTCTTGGCCATCAACTATCCTTTCGGTTTGCAAGCATAACGGCTGAAGTCAGTCGATTTTCAAACTTGCTTGGATCTTCCTGTTTTTCTTCCGATTCTACTTTAAAAAAAGCCATCCATTTGGACAGCTCTTTTGAATCCATAAATTGCTTCAACTGCCGTACAGTCATTTTCAATTCTCTGGCGAGGGAGAACTGGAAATATTCTAACCCTCGCCTTCGGAATTTTTTACGAAGCGCTCTTCATCCTCTTCGCTCATACCATTAATTTCCTGGCATTTCATAAAGAGCTTATCTACTACTTTTGCAGATTTGCGGGCAAGTTGGGCAATCTCCTTATCTGAAAACAATCTATTACCTTGTTCATCACCAAGACAACGGGCAACCAGTTTAGAACGGAAATTTTCTCTGATAATTTCGGCCTTGCCCGAAGCTGTGAGTTTCGATATGGATTCCTCGAAGGCGTCCCTGTCACCAACCGTAAGCTGCCAGAGCCTTATATTGCCGCCCCATTCTGCAACATCAACATCCTGATATTCCAAGTCCTGGGCGGATAATATTTGTTCTTTCGTAAGCATAATGCCTCCCCGATTAATTATCTTGTTGTTTTTGTCCAATGTACTTGCTCGGTAATTTCCAAGCCAACGGAACCCTTGATCGCATCATCAACAGCGCCGGAAATAGAAAATCCGGTAACATATCCCGCAAAAAAGAGAAATGTGCCCGCTAAAGTTCCATCGGTCAATTCAATCTCAAAGTAGCGCTGTTCTCTCGCTGCATGAGCATTTTTTAATTCAGTGTGCATTGAGGTTGCGCTACTATCGAAAAACATCTCAAATGTTAAATTACCCCAATCGGCAAGTCCGATAAGTTTCTCTTTTGCTGTACTGCCAAGATGGGTAATATCTATTATCGCTGCCCCCCCACTTGGACCAGTAAAAGAAACTACCTGACCAATGGGATTCATCGTATATCCATTGAGATGATTAAATGCAGATGAGTTATCTACCGTGCAAGCCTCGTATATACTTATAGCTGAAGATGCTACGGCATCAGCGGTAACGATTCTTGTGGATAATGTCGAATTCGTTCTAAGACGCATTCCGGTACTGAAATCGGTTGTAAAATCCGTACCAGTACTATTTATTCCAGTAGCATTAAACTCAAGGCCGGTATCAGATGCCGTGGCGACAGTTCCATCCGCTATTTTTAAAATAACGCCCTGTGATTCTAATGGCATAATCTATCTCCTTATTATGTTGATACCCAGCTCGCCTTTCCTGTGATTTCAAGCGATACACTCACGCCTAATTTATCATCAACACCACCGCTAGGATTTACGGATGTTACAAAACCCTTTGCATCGATATAGTTATCGGTTGAGAGTTTTATACAAAGACTACCCTTGCCACGAGTCTCGTAACTGTCTCTCAAATTCCCCTGATAACCAGTACTTCCCATATTGCTTGTTAAGTTCATTTCCAATGAAATGCTGCCCCAATCAGGCAAGCCAAGTAGTTTTTCTTTTGCTGTTGAAAGCAAATGCGTAACATCAATTACCCCGCCTGCGCCTGATGGACCTGTAAAGCTAACCACCTCATCAATCGAACAAGTAGCGCTGGTTGATCTAGCAGCAGAACTTGTACTCCAAAAAAACTTTACACCTTGTGATTCTAAGGCCATTTTATTTTCCTCCTATCATTCTTGATTCCACACTGAAAAATCCATCGTTACTCGATAAAGTTCCAGTGCATCTTCGTATAAGTCCTCATCATTTAAAAGTATTGCGCTAAAATCTGTTGCACCTTCCATTGTAGTTTTAATACGAGTGCTTAACTTTTTAACATCCTCATATGTTGTGGCCCACGCATCCATTTGAATGCGTGGATTTTCCAGGGTAGAATACCCGGTTAGGGAATATACCCGGTCCGCACTTATCCGCTGATAGGTGACAGCGGGGAAGGCAGCCGCCGTACCTGGCGGAAGTAGGACCGGGTAAACTCTCGCACTCGTAATATCAGTTATTCGAGTGCTTGTACTTAAATGAGCATATATTTTACTAAATAGGGCCACGTAATTTTGCTATCTCCCTGTCAATGCCGTCTGAAATTTTCTCCCTGATTTTCTCAATGGCTGTCTTAGCCATTTCATCCAGGGCAGGACGCAACCAGGGGCGGGCCGGTATATGCCTCCCACCTGCCCTTCGTGTGCTTCTTGCCTGGCCTGTTTTGCCTCGCCCTGTGGCACTGTAGCCATATTCCCAAAATCTTCCCCAATAAGCCCGACCACAACCGATTTTATAAATGAATTCCCAGGGCTTTCTTTTCTTCTGGGCGGCAACAGTTATTTCCTTTTCAAGATGTATTGCCCTGTCACCATGCCCGTGGAAATTCCGCTTTACATTCTTTTTGGCCTCTGTCCTGATGACCCGCGCTCCTGCCCTTACAGCATTGTTCATAACCCGCTTTTGCATCTTCATAGGCAATTGCCTGAGAACAGTGTCGAGTTCTTTTACGCCATGAATTTCAAGATCCAGCATAGGCATTATTCAACAAGCTCCCCCAATATCTTTAATTCCTTATCGCGCTCATCTGTGTTTTCAATCTCGACAATGTCATAATTTTTTGAATTGTAAACAACCCGCATCGTGGGTTCTATTCCTGTACTATAGGGCATCGTAAATATCAGATGTTTCTGGCTTAATTCTTGCGGTAATCGTGAACCAGCAAACCATTCAGTACCTTTCAAATATTCAATGCCTGCCCAAATATCAGTTGAAAAACTGGACCAGGATTTCTTCATTTCGCCGCTTGTCGTGTTGCGGGTCAGTGTGAGATTTTGGAGTTTGATTCTATGCCTGCGCTTACCCGGTCTCATGTACTCACACTCATAATCGTATAGGGATCTAACAAGCCATCAACATAACTCCGGGGCAATTCACTTACCCGCATGCTATCCAATACCGGTTCTCTAAATTCATACATCTGTGCTACTCGCATCTTTAACCATGTGCGGATCGCCTCTGGCATACTCGTTAGAATGCCTGTACTGCTGGTATAGCCCGAAACATATTGCACCCTAACAGCATTGATTACGCTGCTCGTATCAGGCCATTCATTACCGGATGAAGGCATTACCCAGCCCGGCTCGGTCTGGTAATCCACTGCAACAGCAGTATCGACAATGGTAGACGTGCCCCCGGTAGAATTCGTATACCGCACCTTGACATCGGTTGACATGCTGCTTAGGGGAGGCATGGGCAATTCAATACCAGCAGAGGGAAACTCATCAAGGGTCAATTCATAGGTTTTTTGCCCCCATGCTCTCCGGGTATAATTCTCACCGTAATTGTAGGCAGAGCGGATGAAGGAATTTAACACAGCATCTTCATTGCTTGACCCGCCTGCACCTGTAGCAAGAGTAGTCAAACGCAAATGCCGCCTGATTTCATCCAGCGTAATGCCGAAAGTCGATGCCTCTGTTACGATTCTGAGTGTCATTTACCGCCTGTGTTTATGCCTGTAATATGTGGTTGCCCTCCCATGATGCCTGAAATAATCCGTTTTCCGCATAGCATGGAGGCCGGGTTTCGGCCCTCGCGGACCAATGCCGGGCTGCAATACATCTACTGGGGCTGCTGCGGCTGTTGGAGCTGCCGGCCAGTAGTTCGCATCCCAAAATGTACCCCAATAATTTGACCACCATCCCTTAACTAGCATCGAGTGTTATGCTGCTCCTATCGCCTACAACTGTTGTTACTTCCGCCACAATCCTATCTTTTGTATCTGCCAAATCTCTAAATTTAATTTGCGTTGTACCTCCGCCTGTTGTTCTCCCAAATAAAGCGGCAGATTGAAGCCTTAAAATATCCCGTAACTTATAATCGCCTTCAACCGTGCTATCCATAAGGGCGGTATTAGACAAAGTAGAAATTACATTGCTGACAGTAGCCAGGGCACTTGTTAAAGCTGATGAGAGTGTGCTATCCAACTTGCTGTCAATCGAGGTTAATTGATTCGTGATACTGCTGCTAAGATAATCATCTATACTGCTCAATTTTGCTTTCATACTGCTAAGGTCATTACTGACTGTAGCTAATGCACTGGTAAGGGCAGAGGAAAGCGTTGAATCAAGTTTGTTATCCACACTTGATAATGTAACCTTGAGCGCTGAGGTCTCATTGGCAATTGAGCTAACCTTACCTTTGATATATGAGGTCTCTGAAGCTATACTCGCCAATGACAATTTTATTGCTGTACTATCTACTTTGAGAGCTGATGTTTCGGCGTGAATACTTGAAAGTTCCCCGACCATGCCGGAAGTCTCAGTATGGATACTGCTTAATATCGGCTTCATGGCGGTAGTGTCCGCTTGCAACTCTTCTACCCGTGAGGATATGGATGTCAACATGGCCTTATTAGCGGAGGTCTCGCCAGCAATGCTGGAAACGATTACTGAAATTCCCGTAGCTTCCTTGTGAATGAGGTTCAGCCGTCCTGACATAGATGTCGCATTGGTCGCCGCATTGGATGCCCCTACCATAGCTTTGAGATGACTTGTTTCCCCGGCCACCGAAGCTACCGCACCAACCAGCCCCGATGTCTCAGTATGTACGGATGATAATACAGGCTTCATAGCTGACGTCTCAGTGTGGATACTTGATAGGATCGGCTTCATTGCAGTTGTATCGTCTTGTAATGATTCAACCCGTGTAGCAATAGAAGCCTGCCCTGATTTCAAAGAACTGGTTTCCGAGGATATACGGGCAAGTAAGCCTCCAGCCTGAGCCGTTGTATAGTCAGCACTATCAATTGAACTTTGCTCCCAAACTGCCCGTGCGATAGCGGTTGAGTCGGCACCACCAGCGCCAAAACTAGCCGATTCAAATAGCTTATATCCAGCCTGGGCAGTAGAAAAATCCGTTGAAAGTGAGGATTGTTCCCACACAGCTCTTGCTATTGCCGTCGAATCCGCACCACCGGCACCAAAAGTAGCCGCCTCATATAGTTTATGCCCGGCCATTGCCGTATCACTGAAATCAGTGGAGAGAGATGTTACTGACCACACGTCATGTGCAACCGAACTAATCCGCCCCTTGATACTGGTAAGATCATTTACAACGGTAGCCAAAGCCGAAGTCAAAGCCGATGAGAGAGTTGAATCGAGCTTTAAATCAATGCTCGATAGCTGTGGCTTCATAGCCGTTGTATCGGCCTGTAGTTCCTCTACCCTGCTTGATATTGATGTAACCTGAGCTTTAATATTTGACGTTTCCCCAGCGATTGACGACAGTGTTACTTTGATATTTGTGGTATCATCCTTTATGGCATCCAATTTGCTTGACAGACTGGCTTGCTCACCAATTATGGCCGAAGTCTCGCCAAGGAGACAGCTAACATTAGCAGCTATATTCGTCGTCTCTGCAGCTATCGAAGTCAACTGAGGTTTCATAACTGTCGTGTCGGCCTGAAGTGATTCAAGGCGCGTAGCTGCTGAAGCCTGTTCCGCCTTGATTGCCGTGGTATCTGCCGCAATAATTGTTGTCTCGGCATGGATTTGTGTGGTCTCAGCATGGATAGCCGAGGTTTCACCATGTATCAATGTCGTTTCGCTGTGGATCGCTGATGTTTCGGTATGCACCGAAGCCAATACAGCAGCCATTGCCGTTGTTTCACTGGCAATCGAAGTAATCCCGGCAATGAAACTTGATGCATGGCCCTCCAATGCTGTTGCCGCCGATCCCTGAGAGTTGATTTGCATGACATTGACACCGGGATAAGCAGCAGCAGAGGCACCCCACATCTGATCATAAACTTGCTGCCCTACCACCATGAATGTTTTCGTGTAAGGCATACAAGCATCATCATCTCGAACAGTTAAATCTAAACGTCCCGGCGTGTCGCTCATGCCCGTGGTAATTTCCAAAGCATAAAAACCAGCAGCACTTGTTATTGTAGACCACGTTGCTGCTGTCACACTCACAACCGCCGTCGTGCCATGCTTTATAACATTGGCCTGATCTGCGGCTGAAAGTGTTATGCCGGTAGCAAGAGCGGATGCACCCGTGGTAAGAAATGGCCCACATATAACCTTTGAGGTCGTTTTTTCTCTAATGATTGGCATTGACAGCCTTTCTTTTCCTTCCTCTCCTTGCAGGAGACGGTCTTACAGCCATTTCAACATTGGTTTCCGCAACCTTAGTTTCAGGGTGTGGCTTTTGCTCAAAGGGCTCAATGGCGTTTAACGCTTTATATCGCCCTATCCATGCCACATCATCAGTCTCGATAACGGCCCCCGGTGTTACCCGAATACCGCTATATTTAATTTCTTTCGTTATTCTCCAGCGTTTCATGCCTTCCACCTCACTTCCATATTTTGTCAATCTCTCTAACGGCCTGAATGCCGCCGAGGTATTGCATCCGTAAATCATGCTGTTGCTGCTCGGCTTGTGCAGCTTTCTCCATCTTCTGGCCCATGTGCTTCTTAGTTGCCGCTATCTTCTGCCGCCATGCAATTTCTTCCGGCTCCTGAAAACCGTATAGATACCGTGCCTTCATTAGGTCTGCTGTAGGCGGAATGTATATCTTTGTATCGCGGCCTAATGCTTTAGACATACCGTTAAACCAACCGATAAAATACTCACAGCTTGGTCTTTGCCAGTGATACTCGGTATCAACGGCCATATCCACACCCCAAATACCGATTTCCTCAAATCCCATCCAAATACCAAGAGCTGTCATCCATGAGATGGTATTCGTGAAGTAATCCCCGAACATATCAATGATTTTCTTCACGGGATATTGCGTACTCATGGGAACCTGCGGCCATTGTTTTTGCATATACACGGGACATTTCATCTTGCCCAAATCGGCAATGTAATTCGTTACTGCTTGGCCCCGGAAGTCCTTACTGCCCCTTCTCAAGAAATCCTTACCATCAAACGTAATATGGTGGATCTCAAACCAGCGATCATAACGGGGTATATGGTAGAAAAGATTATTGACACCCCAAATCTCATAATCCTGGTTATCAAATGGGGCCTGGTCTTTACTGTCGGAACAGCCGACAATGGCCAGCTTCGGTTTGTCACCCTTTTTATAGGGGTCCAGTTTGGTTTGTTTTTGCAGGTTGGGTGCTTCTTCCTGCACCTTTTCTGCCGCCTTCTCTTTTGCCTTCTCTGTCATTTGTGCCTCCCATTAGTTAATACTTTCTATAAAACTGCACACAGCAGTGCACAGTAGAACCGCTGTTTTCAGCCGCAACTTTTAGGTTTTTTGCTAGTTGGTTCCCCAGAAACTCTACGTAATCATACGCAGTACCCCTGAGGGTAATACCCGCACCTGCCACTGTTGCATTAACGGGCGTCTGCGTAGTCATGTGGAATAAAAGAGAGCTGGTCTGTGCTTGGATAAAGAAACCATCCGCATCCGAAGCTGAGGAAACCGTTGCCCAAGCAGTAGTCACGCTTGAGTAAATCAAGGGGCCGACTTTATAGCCTGATAGATTCATTTGCACCTCCTAGTTGTAGGGAAGTCACAAATTGTGACTTCCCCTGATTATCATTTAGCTATTAGGTGCTCTTGAAGATCGGACCGTGCTTGTGAATGCCGCCTCTCCTGCCCTGGCGTACAACTGCAAGGCTCACATTCATAGTCGTTGTTGCTGTACCAGCCCGGAGGGTTAGACACTTCTGGCCCGTACTCATATCCTCAGCGTGTACTTCCATTGTTACCTCAGCCCGCTCGACTGTAGCGATAATAGCCGAAGCTCCACCTGTGGTGCCTACCGTAAAGTAGGTATCGCAGGTATCGAGCAATTCAACCCGGACAGCAGCCGTGGAAACGGTGGTTGCTGTGGCGATATTGCCGATTCCAAAAGTGGTGTTATTCAGGATAGAGGCAAGGGCACTCGACATAGTTTCAAGGCCTTCAGCATCTGTCGAATCAACGGTAGAGCCAAAATACAGGGCCGATGCCGCCGAAGCCGTTTGTGCTGGAAGCAGCAAGGTGCTTGTGGTCAACTTGAAATTCTTGTTGTTGACCGTAAGCGCCAACGTAGAAGCCGTGGCATCGGTAGCAAGCGTAACCAGAAACGCCTTACATTGCTCGATGTGTGAGGCATTGGTACTGCCCATACAGGTAGCACCTGGAAATGAAGTTGATGTCGAATGAGTACCCGTTGTATTGCTGGATTCTTTGACATCAAACTCTAAGTGGTTGCCACCCTCATGGCTCGCTATGCCTGCCGTAAAAATAATTTTATCGTAGTCAGTCATATCGTATGCCATGCTTGTTGCACTTGCATTAGACGCAGCGACAAGCAAATCCGAATTAACCGTCACATGCTCTATTAAGTTTCCGTGAGTTCTCATTGTTATTTATCCTCCATATTCTTAATGGGGGCCGGAGCCCCCAGTTAATTACGCAGCCAAAACGATAAATGGTGACAGGTTATTAGCCGCATCATTCTCGATTGGTATAGGTGCCCTGAGCCAACTATCGCCGTCAACATTCCAGAAAATCTTCACGATTGTCTTATTAGAAGTGAAGTAAACGTGTGGTGAAGCGGCAATGTAAGGCCCGGAACCATCCTTAATCACATAGTAGGAGAAATTAAGGAGCATCAAGTCGCCTTCGCTGCCAAGGGCCGGGCTTCTGACGTTAAACAGCAACGGAAGGCCAAGCAGCCTATTTGGTTCGCCCTCACGTGCCGAAGGCTGCCAAATCATGGTACCTGAAGTATTAGGATCTGAAATACCCATCAACTGAGGCAAGCAAGATGGACTTGTTACCCAAACAGGGGAACCGCCCTCTTTGTAACACTGCCAGTACATATCTCTGACGTCAGCCCAGTTGATCTGATTTGCCGTGTTTCGTACCTGAAGAATCCGCGCCGGTTGGCTCATAATGCCGTGTGGCTTTGCCACGCCGTCACCGGTTAGAAAAGCATTATCCTCTGCCATCATTATGGCTTTGGAAAGCCTGGTTCTGGCAAAGGCCATCGCACCGGCCCAGTTACGAAGGAGCTTGTCAGTCAGCACTATGTAACCGGCCACCTCATGGGGTATCCATGAATGTTCCTTCAGGGCAAACTCGGTCTCGGTCTTGGTGCCACCTTCAGCAACCCACACTACATCGACACCCATATTGAGATATGTTTCCTGATTGGCTACCGGTAGCGTAACTTCTGCGTCCGGGGGTGAACCGGCGGGAATAACATCAGCCCTGGGTCTGACAATGGCATCCTGAATACCAACTTGCTTTAACTCGGGAACCCATTGCGTCGGGATCATGTACCCACCTGCCGTACCTTCGCCCATCGATTGGTCACGGGTCTCATACTGACCGGGATTGTTAAAACTATCCCGATAGTACTTGGCAAGCCTATTATCTTCTACCCTTGAACGACCAAGCAGTTTTTTGAGCGCAACATCAAGAAACTCATCCAAAGACTTGAATTCCTCTGGCTCATTTACCTGCACCCGCTCTACATGCCGAACCTCATTGTCAGAATCGGGGATATTAGCGGCCTTTTTCATTTCCTCTTTCTCTCTCTCAAGTGCCGCTTTCCGCTCTGCCGCCTTTTGCGCTTTTTCCTCTTCGGCCTTGATCTTTTCTTTCAATTCCTTCACTTCTGCCTCAAGAGAATCGTATTCTTTCTCCTGCTCATCGGTGAATTCTTTGTCCTCACCCGCATTGAGAATTTCCTCCATCCGGGTTATTTTCGTCTTCAACTCCTCGCGAAGTTGCTCTAATGTTTTCATTCTATCTCCTCCTGTAGTCTTAAAAGTGCTAATCTGCGCTTATAAAATGCCTTCCGATTCACACCATCATTATTAGTTTCCCTGCCTTCCAAAAATTCGTTATAGCTTCTCACTGCCACATCCGTTCCCTCGTAAAAGGGGAACGTGACCGGCGAAACATCATATAGTTTGACTTCCCTGAGTATTCTGAGAGGAACCTTGCCCTTTTCTTCTTCCCAGTCCTGCTTTTCTACCGTAAAAGCAAATGACATCTGCGTAATATCGCCACGTTCCATTGAGGCCACAAGGTCACGTGCATATTGCGTATCAGGCGGGTATATTTTAACGGCAAGGCCCTTATCATCGTTTTTCAATTGCAATGTGCCCGCAGTATTTCGGCCAAGGATAAGGTTGGGGTCATGGTTGAACAATGCCCTCACATCATCTTTCTTGATGGTTTTCTTGAAGGCTTCCTGGTCTATCTTCTCCTTGAACCAGCCACCATCTCCAACCTCATCGAATACCGCGGCATGGCCTATCATCATCCGCTGTCCATCATCACGCTTTTCCGTTTCTATCTCGGTAAAGGTAAAGGTGCGTACCTCATGTTTATCTTGGTTCTTGCTTTCGCTTGCCGCTTCGAATTTACCCTTTCGTGATTTGCAGTGTGCTCTCGCTGCGCTCTCTGTCCACACATCCTTCTTGTAGCGCAAAGACGAAACCTTGGATTCTCCCGGTTCGTTTATGCCGTAAACAACGTCAATGCATTTGTCATCATGCTTTTGGTCACAATTGACCCTGCGATATTTCTTGTACGTGCCTTCAAAATCACAAGAATGTTCATTCGGATAAGGCATCTTCACCACTCCCCATTGATTGTGTGTTGGGATTTATAAATTCATCGCCTCCCTCAATCGGGTCCATGTTTTCTAAGGCCCGGATCTCATTCGCACTCATCCACATATTCCGGCGTGCTATCTCGTATGCCTGATACCGTGTCGCAATATCGGCCCTCACAAAGTTTTCCAGCTTGTGCTGCACAAAAAAACCTTTCTTGCGGTCATCTTCGGTTAGAATGTGATGATTCATGGATTGTTCAAGCCGTATCACTATCGGAGCAATGGTGAAGGTCTTAAATGCAAGAACGAGCTGCTCAACACTTGCATAGGTCATCGTTTTATCAGGATGACCGATTAACACGGATGGTACTCGAAAAAGACGGGCTATTTCCTGTACTTGAAATTCACGGGTCTCAAAGAATTGACTTTTCTCGTTGTTTTCGGATATAGGTTTCCAATCCAAATCGCCCTGAAGGAGGGCCACCTTGAAAGCGCCTTCGAGACCCCCCTGGGCATCTTGCCAGGATCTCTTGAGACGTGCTTCCTGATCTTCATTGAGTTTTCCGGCAACCTTGAGAATACCGCTGGGCCGTGCGGCATTGGAAAAGAATTTAGAGCCATACCCTTCGGCTGCCAGGGCCAGGGCCATAGCTTCCTTGGCCTTTTCTATACGGGAAACACCAAAATAACGATTGAGAGCCATGCCCCGTTTGTGCCAAATATCCTTGGTAGGTATAGTTATTTCATCGGCAGTATCGCGCTTGTATTGATATGAGAGTTTAACTTTACCGGGGCCATTATCTTCAAATGTTGCCTGAACTTTGCCAGGATCTAGGGGTACAATCTCAATAATCTGTCCGTTGCCGTTACGCACAAGGAAATCAAAGGCGTTTCCGGTGAGCTCCAAATGCCCCATATACATTTCCCGGTGCTCAAAACTAGTCTGAAATTCATTCGGCTTATCATGCAGCAGTTCATATGCCCAATGGCCGTCAGCAACATCCTTGCCGCCGTCCTTGCGCTTTCGGTAAACCATAAGGGGAAGTGAGGCCACAATTTCGGAGAGTAGGGTAACGCAGGCAAAAACAGTGGTTATGGTTGTAGCCTTATCGAAATTAACATCAATATTGGAAAGTGTTTGGGTGCCGAACAATTTACCAAAGATGTTCGGCCAGTAATGAGGATCATCTATGGAGACACGTTTTTCGAAAGGACCTTTAAGGCGAGATAGTATACCCATAGCAATAGCATACTATGGGTTTTACGTCTAAAACTTACTTATAGGATAATCAGGTATTAATTAGGGTGTTTTACGGTAGTTTTTAGGATGTTTTACGGGTTGACATGATTTGAGCTTGAAACCAGGTATCTAATAATTGAGTGTGCGAAGTCCACCTCCCTTGAATCTTTCTAACAGGGAAATCATCGTGTTTCATCATAATAGAAAACAGTTTATCTTCACTCCATTTAAGATAATCGGTTATCTCTTTAATGGTTTCCAGATGTTTATTCATCTCGTAAATACCACGTTTTCAGCTTTTATGCCTTCCTCTGCCCGCCGTACTCGTGAATGATTTCTCATGGTGTTGAATAGATTCTCATTAGTAAAACCTGCTGCCCAAAAAGCATTGAATATCTCTTGCCGATTATTATTTATCTCAACAAGCACACTTCTTAGGTGAATATTCTCTAATATTTTCGCCATGCCCTGTATAACTTCCCATTCCTGCCCGTCTACATCAATTTTGAGGTAGTTCGGGTATATGGTATGTTCTTCAATGAAAGCATCTACAGTAGTTACAAGTGTCACCTGCTCTTTTTCCGGCTGAAATTCGACACCATATTCATCAATTTTCGTGTTAATTTGCCCCCCGGAGGTGCCAATTTCCGTTTTTGGCAGGTAAAACTTGCTCACACCGTTGAAATTGCTCATTGCATAGGGGTAAACCCAGATATTGGTGAACTCATTAAGCTCTGTGTTCTTTTGCAGGCGAACCATGTTAGCCTCAAAGGGCTCAAAGGCACATATCCGCATATTGAGGCCAAAAAGAGCAACATAGAGGGAATAAACGCCTATATTTGCGCCTATATCAAAAAAAGTTGCGTTTTTTGCAAATGATTCTATCCAGACAAGGGTTTCAGGCTCTTTTAGCCAGAAAGTTTCCGCCCGGTATTTCTCCATCGGGGTTTCTTGAATCATTTTGAAGGGCAGTTTATTCATATAACATCTCATCTATTGCAGGATTCTGTCTTATCCTGATATATGTCGATTTCTGGTTTTCTTTCACCGCCCACCGTAAGGCCAATGCTGTCTTTTTTGGTGTAGATGGTTCCATAATCTCAAGATTTGGCATTCCCTTCATCAACCATTTATCTCGTCTTGCCTCGTGAGACATCCCCGGTCCCTTCGCAGAAATCCAACCAGCAGCAGAACCCAAATAAATTATCTTATCACCCTCACAACACGCATTGTATATCTGCTCATTTGAACGGCTCGTCAGGAAGCAAGCAAAGGAATGGCAGACAGGAATCTTGCCGCTAAGTGCCAATCCGCTTGCACATGAGACCATATCCTGCTCTGAGATACCGCATTCAATGAATCTATCAGGAAATTCGTGTTCTATCTTCTCTAAACGGTGATCGCTCTTTAAATCAGCATCCAAAACCACGATATTCTCGTTTTCCACCATCAAATCATACAATTCCCGCACATAATAGGTTATTAGATCAGATTCTTCTATCTTTGAGGGCAATTCGCCATCATATTTAATGAGATTGAAGTTTTGGCCCTTTGCAAACGCCGTGACTGCCCGGCGATAGTTCGCAGATTCTAAAATCCCCGAATGTAACCCATTACCTTCCTCATCGAAGCGCTCTACACCTTTTGCCTTGACTGTGGGGGCAATGACAGCCAATGGTTGCGTAATATGTTGTGGAATCCCTCGCATTGCCCCAAAATCATGCCCCCCAATATCGGGTAATTGATGGGTTGCCCAGCCAAAAGCTCGTAATGCTGCGCCAATATCAAAGCGTCTTTTCGTGTTTGGCCCATCAGTTTGCATATCGTTAAAGTCAATGATAAGACGCAATTCAGGGTAATGCCGTCCATTGCCTATTGATTCCCAAAATTGGCCCTCCTGCATTTCACCATCGCTTACCATTACCCACACTTTATTCTGTTTGCCATTTAGCCTGTTGGCAATGGCCATGCCTCTGGCTTTAGAGAGCCCCATGGCAAGAGAACCTGTATGTGCCTCAATGCCCGGTATGCTGTTATGTGGGTGCCCGGGGAGGCCGCCAATTCGCCTGAGATTGTGTATTTGCTCAAATGGTATAATACCTTTTGCTATCAAGACAGCGTAAAGGGCGGGTACGGCATGGCCTTTTGATAAGATAAACTTATCGCCTTCCGCCATGCCTTCCCAGTAGAGCCAAGTGAGAAGATCGAGACAACCCAAAGATGCCCCGATGTGCCCACTGCCCGCCTTTTGTATCATGTAAAGCGTGTTTATGCGTAGAGCAGTTGCTACAGTTTCAAGTGACCAGGACTTATTGAATTTTTCGATGTAATAGAATCTCATTGTATCTCCGGTAGTTTCGCCAACCCCTTCTCAATTAATATTTCAGCAAGAAACCAATCATATTCATCGTTAATATCCAAGGCTTCGGGCATTGTAGTTTGATAGCCTAAAATATTATCGCCGAGTTCATCACCATATTTTAAAAGAGTGTTGAAATTGAAAATACGGAAATTTGCATTCTGAATATATATATCTTGTCTTAATTCTTGTATTGGTAAATTGTAATTTCGCTCAGATGTTGCTTCAAATGGAAGCATATACCTATGTTCTTTAAGTTTTACCCGCATTTTAGCAGGATGTTCTGTGATTTTCCGCATACTCAATAAAGATGTAGCCTTTTCATCAGCGGCAAATGCCAATACTGCTTTTTTTATCGTCTCACCAGCTCTAAACGGATTAGTCGGAAACAGAAGCACAAATGTATTGCCTTGCCTGTCCAGCGCCAACCGATACACAAAATCCATTATCCAGCAGAAATGTGCGCCATCGTTATGCTCTTTTCTTCGGAAAAAAGGCACATCTGCCCCATAATGTAAGGCAGCTTCCTTAATCTTATTGCTATCGGTAGAGCAAATTATTCTATCAAAGAGACCACTATTCTTTGCCGCCTGGATAGTATAGGCAATAAGGGGATGCCCGGCCAATTCCTTAATATTCTTATTGGGAATTCTCTGGCTCCCCGACCTCGCCGGGATTAGTGCTGTCAGGCTCATTTATAAAGTTCGTCCTTGTTGTATATTTTGGTTTCTCAGTCCCATCCCTGTCGAACTCTGGTTCATAGTTGACCTCAACATTATAAATCCGTAGGCTCTTTTTCTTTTCAAAGGCATCAACCATTCTTATTATATCCCATTTCAATTTTTCCAGGGCAGGGATGACCGTAAGCTGGTTAATGGGTATGCCCTTGGTTTTGATAAAATCCATTACTTTCTCATGGATCTTATTGTTGAAGTTCTGCCGTTCTATGTTTTCATCTACCATTTAATTTCTCCCTTATTTTTGTTTTTTCATGCATTACAAAGGTTGAGTATTCACCATCATCCCATGCTAACATTTTGTTATTTTTTAATGCTTCAATATGTATATCTTTTAATTTAATAAAACTACATCCATATAAAGTTCCATATCTCACAGCGGCCTCTTCAGATGCTTCTATTATTTCTACACTTTCTACCATGCTGTGTAGCCTCCATCTACTAACACCTGCTGGCCCGCCAATTCAGGACAGCAAATGGCGTATAAAAGTGTTGTTTGTAATGATTCTTTTGAAATACACCGGCCTAATGGCACATTCTTGAGGAATTTATCCTTAAACTTTTTATCAAGTCCCATATAGAAAGGGCCAAAGGCAATTGTCACGGCCCGGATGTTGTAGCGCCCATATTGTACGGTAATGCTGCGGGATAACTGTATGAGACCGGCCTTAGACAGGTTATATCCTACAGGTTTCTCAAATCCTTTGGGATAATTTCGCCAATCGGCACCTATGTTGCCCTGAATACTGCCGATATTGACAATTACACCCCCACCATTCTTAATCATGTCGGGTATGAATACCTCGCACATATTGACGGCACCTTGGAGATTCACACGGAGGATCTCTTCGCAATTACCGAAAAAGGAAGCATCAGAACCAGGAGGGTTATCTATACCGGCGTTGTTGATAATAATATTGGGTATTACTTCAGGAAAGAGAGCAGCCCAATCTGCAATTTGGTTTTTATCTGTTACATCCCAATGAGGTAAATCATATGAGTAAACACGGCAGCCATTTTCAACCAACGTGGTTGCCCACACCGGTCCCAACTTTCCCGATGTACCTGTCACAATTGCCATCTTGCCTGATAGGTCAAACAGGTTCATTTTTTTTTCACCAAATGTAATTTTATATAAATATCAGCTCCCTGCTTTTTAATAATTTGGTCTCCATATATTTGATCAAAGTCTGCGGGGGGGGTATCAATTTGAAAATCTTGTAAATGATTTTCTCTCATTAATTTTACAAATTGTTCAATGACAACTTCTTTATCTTGTTGAAACTCGAAAAGTTTCATTCAATTGCCTCCCAATCAAAATCCATCGCTGTTGAAATATCCTTCTTTGCCGTCTTGTTCAACACATTCTCGTATTCATAAGGCGGTAAACCATTGGCCGGGGCCTTAAACCCTATATTCCTTTCCGTTATGGTTTCCCCTTTATTGATGGTACGTAACGCATGGATAGCATTACCTTGTTTATATATAGCTGCCCGCTCTGAATCGGACACCATCTTCATCCCATCGCCTGCCGCTTCGTACATTATTCTCAAATTTTCAACCAATTGTCTCAATCCATTAGGTTCCAGCGATAAAGCATGATCCGTGCCCTTCCAAGCGTGATTAAGGGTAAAATGAGTTTCGATTATCCTTGCCCCCAATAGATATGCCGATTGCATAGGCACAATACCGCTATAATGGTTGGAAAACCCTATTATCGTATCGGGAAAACATTCTCTCAGTGAACAGATTGACTTGAGGTTGAGATCGTGGGCTTGATTAGGATAAGAGGAAACGCAATGTAGAAAGGCAAACCGATTATCTTGAAAAACATCATATGCTCTTCTAATATCGCTGAGTTCTGCACCGCCTGTACTGATAATGAGTGGAACGCCCACGGCAGCGGCATATTTGATAAGGGGTATATTTGTGCAATCCCAACTAGCAATTTTAATGGCAGGCACGCCAAGATTAGCAAGAAAATCAATACTATCGAAGTCAAAGGCAGTAGCAAAAAACGTAATGCCAACATCAGCGGCCCATTTTTTAAGGTATTTATATTCGACTGTGCCGAACTCAAGGGCTTCCCGGTGTTCTCCATAGGTTTTTCCATAGCTGTTCTCGTTTTCATATGGGGCATTGTATAATGCCTTGGTATATAACTTCTTGTTATTGCGTTTCTGTAACTTTACTGCATGTGCCCCGCATTCTTTGGCAACCCGAAACATTTCCTTACATACTTCAAGATCGCCCATGTGGTTATGCCCTATTTCGGCAATGACATAGCAAGGATTGTCATCGTTTATGGGGTAGCTGTCAATTAAGAGTTCTCTCATAACACTGTCACCTTTGGTTCTGCTGCTACATCCTGCATCATTTGTTTCCATGCCATAATAAGGGCTACAATGCCGTCTATCCTTTCCGTTGATTTATCTTTTGCCGGCAAAACTTCCTCCCGTAATCCTACTTTCATAACAATGTTATCGGCATTCCAGCGCAATACAGGATTGCCGCCATGCCGTATCTTGCCCTGTAGTATATGAGCTTGCAGGTCTTTAGCCGGTTCCGAAAAGCCCGTATAGGTCTGTTTTATTTCCTCCATGCGTATCCCGTGGTCATCCTGCAGCTCCTGGGCCAACTGTGTAGCGTCTCGCGGGTCATACCCAACACTAACAATGTCATATTCCTGTGATGCCTTGGCTATATCATAAACAATAAAGCGATGATCTATGGTATTTCCCGGGGTATCCTTAATGAACCCCTGCTCCGCCCAAATATCGTAATGCACCTTGTCTTGCCGTGAGCGGTCCATTACAGTATCCTGTGGGGTGTAGAATGTGGCTAGAATATCGAATGGTTCATTATCATGTTCGGGCGGAAACACAAGTATAAACGCCGTAAGGTCTATTTTAGTGGAAGCATCCAGGCCGCCATAGCAGGTCCGGCCTTTCAGGTCAGGCAATGGTGCTTTACCTAAATCCCATTTCTGCATATCTATCCACCGGACAGCCTGCTTAATGGGAATGTTCATACGAAAGCGAAGAAAATTTTGATAGTCAACGGGATCTTGCTTTGCTATTTTATAATCACCTCGTATCTTATCCATGTCGAAGATGTGACCCTGAGATGGATTTACTCGCTTGACCAACTCCTCATTTAATTTCCCATCAACTTCAGGCTCATCTTTTTCAGGATCGGCGATATAAAGCACCGGCAAGAAGGTTTCATCCTGAATTACCCCATCTCGTATCTGTCTAGCCCGCTCTCGCACCTTCCACCAAATGCTTTCCTTGTCATAAATGCCTGCTGTGGTCATCACAAAGACAAGTTGCTGCTCTCTAGCATAATCCGTGCCGGATGTGAGGTAATTCCAAAGGGTGTCGTCAGGTTGGGCGTGAAGTTCATCAAATATGATACCGGAGGGATTAATACCATGCACTGTCCGTGTCTCACGACTTAATACCTGATAAAAGCCGTAATTCCGATGGTTGACCATACGTTTGGAGGCATCAAGCACCTTTATGTTGCGTCTGAGGGTGGTGTCGTGCTTGACCATATAGGAAGCTGGTTTGAAAACGAGCCCTGCTTGGCTTCTATCTGCTGCCGCGCTATAGACTTCCGGGCTTTGTTCACCATCGGCACAGAGGAGATACAAAGCAATCGCCGCAGCAAGCTCGGTCTTGCCGTTCTTTTTGGGGATCTCCACATAGCATATACGGTATTGCCGTGGCCCGCCCTCTCGCTTGAGAGTGCCAAACAAGGGCTTGATAACATCATTCCATTGCCAGGGGAGTAGTTCAAACTTGTGGCCAGCCCATACACCGGATGTAAGGCGCAGTGTTTCAATGAAATTCTTGACTTTCAGGGCTCTGGATTCATCGAAGTACATTTAGTCTATCAATCCCTCCATAGGGTCTTTCTTTTCCTCCGGTTTATACACCCCCGCCATTTTATCAGGGGTAAGGCCAAAGGATTTCAGGTAGGAAAGTAACTGCTTGCTATAATCTCGGTACATCTTGGAATAAGCGCTTTCTTTCAGGTCAAGGTGCTCCTGGCCTGAAGAATCAATCCAGTTTTTCTCCTGAATTCTACTCTGGTTATTTTCGTCAATAAATTCTCGTATATCTTGTATGGCCACAATGAGGTAACAAAGTTCTGTAAAGGCATCGAGGTTGAGGATTGTTAATTTCTTCATAGCGATAAAGTGAGGGGCAAGACGTTTCCAGACCTTCCGCATTTTAGGGCTAAATGTTTTAGGGCACCGGATAGGGATAGGAACTTCGTGTTCGTGACGAGTTGCCCGTTTATCGGGGTAGCCTTCCAGGTCTCTTTCTGATTCGGTTTTTTTAGCTCTGGCCATAAAATATTTTTAGTACTAAAACTTTTTTAATTGCGAAAAAACGCGCGAAGC
>Ga0180433_10002256_pt1 | contig 30114 bp, 35 predicted proteins | sample SS_ome_8_FD_132980 | JGI IMG/M metagenome (GOLD analysis project Ga0180433, IMG submission 132980) | Hypersaline lake sediment archaeal communities from the Salton Sea, California, USA - SS_1_D_1 metaG | ecosystem: Environmental > Aquatic > Non-marine Saline and Alkaline > Hypersaline >... | reverse complement strand
GGAAATGTTGCCGCGAAAATTTGAGCCTTCCTCCCCCTTGGCATCAAAAACGCGGCATATTTCCAGTTGTCATGCCTTCTATAAACGGCAGCATTATGTCGGAGATTTTAGAAGTAATACCGTCTATACGATGTCGCTTGCCTATGGTGACAACGCCGGCGAGCCAATAAAAAGAGAGCGCGTTTTCAGGCATTTTTCACTTCCAACATATAAGCAGATACAAATTAACGCCCTAGAGTTAGACTTTCAGTCGGGGATTGGTGATGGGCAGGTGTCCTATATTAACCCGGATTTTTTCCCGCAGGCCTATTTAAGCGTATCTAGAAATGGGGGCAAGTCATACGGTCCACAAAGGCCAGCGCCACTAGGTAGGCAGGGGCAATATACAGAGCGCACGGTTTGGCGTTTACTTGGAACCCACAGAGACTTTCAAGCAAAGGTGCAAATATTTAGCGATGTGAAGCCCATTTATTTATTAGGCGGCGCAATTGATGCAGAGGGGTTGAGCTTCTAATGACTAAATTAAGCGACCTAATCAATCCACCAAAGCCAAACATGACGGCCGATGAGCTTTATTATTTGCTCAATACTTTCTATGAATTTTTAGATAACCTAATTGATATTTCCAATGTTTCACAATTGACAAACTCTGACTTTTCATCACTCAGTAAAGGATTAATAGCAACAACACAAGCAGACGGCGATAATGAGGAATTTGTCACTGATTGGTTTGTTGTGGGGGCGACTGTTGCAACTTATACAATAACGCCAACGGTATACCCTGAGAACTCACAGGTGCAGTCTGATAGCGCATATTTTGTAAATCTAAACTTAACAGCTTATACGCCGCCAGGCTTTTATTTTTACCAGCGACAAGCCAACACTGTGCGCAAATATCAAAACCAATTTTTAACTTTTACGGTGCAAGCAAACAACAACGGCGCCGAATATGTAAAGGTTAGATTTACAGTTATTTATAATTTGGGGCCAACATCACAAACGGTACAAAGTCGGGCTTTATATTTAGAACCTGGCTTTAATGATTTAAACGTTGTAATACAAACGCCAAGCTTGAGAGATGCGACTGTTGATCCTTCAAATTATGTAGAATTTAGACTTGAGTTTGTGGAAATCTACACAGCACTGGCTAATATTGATTTCTATGAACTCAAAGGAGAATTTGGTAAAATTAGTACAAAGCTTACATCATAAAAGGGCGAAAAAATGGGATTATTAAGTTCAGTTGGGAATGTTGCCTCCAGTCTTTTTGGTAAGACACCGGATTATTCCGAAGGTTATAGAAAAGCACAAGAGCAACTACAACCATACACAGAAGCGGGACAGCGTGCCCTACAAGGTATGGAGGGCTACCTAGGACAAAGAGCGCAAACCCTGGGACGATATGGAGAGCCCGCAGATTGGATGTATAGGCAAGCAAGCGCAACTCCTCAACAGTTTTATCAAACCCTGATGTCAGGTTATGAAGAAAGCCCGCAATATCAGCAGCAACTAGCAGCAATGGAAAAAGCAATCGCAAATGCTGCGGCGGCTTCTGGCATGACTGGATCGGGTAGTTTTTACGATATGTGGCAGCGAGGCGCAAAAGATATTTTATCAGCCGATCAGCAGCAATGGCTAGAAAATATGCTCCGTTCTACGCAACAACAACAGAGCTATTTAGGGGATTATAGAGGCCAACAGGCGCAATATTTGCAAGCGATGCAGAACTTAGCGCAAATGGGTCTAGGAGCTGCAGGCGGTATGGGACAAGCTCAAATTGGACAAGCGCAAGCAAGGGCGGCTTCTGACCCATTAGCAGGCTTGGTAGGCGCTGGTTTAAGTTTTCTCTTTTGATATAAGGAAAGAAAATGGCATTAGCTGAAGAGTTGACCAAATGGTCGGGAGTCTATGAAGACTTGGCACAAAAGCGAGCAAGGCGCCCCTATATTGGCGAACTTGCAGAACTTAGCCGAGATTTTGAAAGAGCACGAGCAGAAGAGCAACAAGCGCGCGCGGGTATGGCTGGGCTTCAATTACAATTTGAACCACAAAGACAACAACAGCTAACCGAACAAGGACGCCTTGCGAATTTAATTAATCAGATGAAAATTAAGCAAATGCAGGCAGCAATGGAAGCACCACAAGCGCCCAGTTTTCAAACAGCGCTGGGAAAAATGCTAGGAGAACAGCAGGCAATAGAGCAGTTTTTTGGCCCAGAATCACCGCAAGCTGCAATGTATAGACAATCACTTCAGCAACAATTAGCCGAAAAAGAACCAGCTTATGTAACAGAATTTGGTAAAATTTTGGCCGAGCAAGAAAGAATAGCACAACAATTTGGCCCTGAATCACCACAAGCGCAACAATATCAACAATTTTTAGAGTCAAAACTACCCGGAGCAGTAGGCGCGCCGGTGTTGACACCTTTTGAGGGTCCGAGTGGTGTGCCCATGGAAATAGTTTCAACAGGTCAAAAAGACAAGATATTCCGCAAGGATCCGATAACTAATGAATATTATCAGCCGGTAACAGAAAAAAGATTCACAGATAACCTAGAAAAAATTGAAGTTATAAAGTCCGTTAATAAAGATTTAGAAAACCTAAAAGACGTGGCCCCAATTTTCCAAAGTGGATGGAAAGGAAACTGGAGAGATGCGCAAGTTCTAATTTCAGAGATTACCGGCCGACAATTTAGCGGAACGGATGCAAAAGCGGCAGGAAATGCCATATTAGCAAGCATTAAAGATAAAATTATGAAGCTAGAAGGCTTCCCCTCTTTATTGCCAGCATATGCGGACGCTGAAAAAATAGTAAAAATCGGAAGCGGTGAAAGTGTCAAAGCTTACCAGAACAGAATCAAAAAATTAAAAGATAAATTTGATGATGAGCAATTACATCTAAATCAAGAGAATATGTACGGGGCAAAAATAACACCGGGCAAACCAAAAGAAGAAAAACCAAAGGCGCCCCTAAAATGGGGGATAGATCCTCAAACTGGGCGACCCGATTTAAGATAAAAGAGAGGCTGTATGGAAGACTACAACGAAACAGACTACACAGTTGAATATATCGAAGGGTACGGTGAAGTTCAGCTACCCCTAGGCATGACAAACGAAGAAAAAGCAGAGGCCATATATCAAGGTATTCAATCGGGCATAATCAAACCCATAGCGCAAGAAATGCCAGAAGCAGCGCCAGGCCCTGGAATGTTTACACAAGGGCTAGAATCACTTAAAGCAGGCTTTGAGGGGATAGTAGAACCTGTAGGAATGGGATTACGAAGAGCGGGGGCAGGTCTTGGTCAGGCGTTATATCCTGCAATTGAAACTCTAATCCCACCAGCGCGTGAAGCCTTCGGTGGTCTTGGATTGACTGGAGCGCTCGAGCAAGAAATGAAGGCAGCAGAAGAAGCATACGGCGCAAAATATGGCGGCGAATTGTTGCCTGAAACGTTGGCATTTGGTGCAGAGGTTGCGCCTTTAGCGGTTGGGGGTGCAGCCGCTGGACTTGCAAAAGCTCCGGCTTTTTTGCGTGCAGCAGGTCAAAAGTTGCCACAGCTTGCAAGTGCTGCCTCTATGCCGCGTCGACTGCTAACACAAGCAGCGGAAAAATTCCCGAAACTAACAGGCGCAGCGGGCATATTTGGAAAAGGTGCGCTAGCAGGCGCAGCAGCTGCCCCTATAACTTATGATCCAACCTTTGAAAGGTTAGGTCTAGAGGGTAGCTTAGAAAGGGCAGCAGAGGCTGCCCCCTTGGGAGGTTTGCTTGGTTTAGGTGTTGGAGGTTTGGCAAGAGCCCCGCAAGCATTGCGTAAAGCTTTCGGTGGAATGGGCACGCTTACAGCTGAAGAAGCACCGGAGTTATTGCGAAAATTAGAAGGAACAGAAACGCCCCTAGGAGACATTTTAGACAGTCCCTCATTAAAAAGAGGCTTAGAAAATATAATGCAACCTGTCCCATTTTCGGCTATTCCTGCAAAATTGCAACGATTGGGAACGGAAATCAGGCAACGTGGGGAGAATATCATAAAAGCTATTACTCCAGCGCGTGAAAAATCAGTAGGTGAAGAATTAAAAGATGCTTTAATTAAGGTGAATAATCAGCTAGAAAATGAAAAAAGAGCACTTTATAAAGATGTGGATGTTTTAGCTGATAAATTCAAAATACAAGTTAACCCGCAAAAATACACGCAACAAGCCGAGGAGCTTCTAGGACAAACAGAAACATCCGGAATATTTGGAAAAATCAAAGACCCAGCAAGGCTAGAACTTAAGGAATTTTTACAACAAGCAGCAAATGCGAAACCCGGAAGAGTGAAAGACGCGAATATAATGATTGGTGAATTAAACAACGTTGGCTATGAATTAGAATCTGAAGGTAAAACATTTGTAGCGCAAAAATGGAAAAGTTTGGCTCAAAGTTTGAAAAATGACCTTGAAGATTCCATGCAGTCCGCGGGAAATCCTGAAGAAGTAAAAATGGCATATGATAAAGCGCAGCGGTTCTTTGCTGATAAGATCGTTCCATTGCGTGAGCCTGAAATAATGAAGTATACGTATAGCAAAAAAGGAGACCCGGACACTTTAGTTAGAGACTTTGTGAAGACTGGCATAACAGACCGCCCGATTCTCCTCAGTAAAATAACCAAAGTTTTAGAACCAGAGGATAGAAAGCTATTTGGTCAAAATCTTTTGGCAACGGCAATCGATAATGAAAAACTGAGCCCCAAAAAAATGGCGAACCTTTATAAAAAAAGGGACCAGCGGATGAAAGATCAGCTTTTCACCAAAGAACAACAAAAGCTCCTTGATGATTATGTAACCCTAGTTGAAAAAAACGAACCCGCACTAAATGCAATGGCAAATATGCCAACAGGACAACAGCTTAAAGAGATGCAAGCCTTGAAACTAATTGCAGGTGCGACCGCTGTTCCTTCTTTGGCTAGCATGGGTGCAACGGTTCCAGCGTTGGGCGCTATTCTAGCGGCCAGATTAGGCGGAAAAGCAATGACAAGCCCGCGCGCGCGTCGTTGGCTGGTTGAGCAATATTTAAAAGGAAAGCAGCCAGGATTTATACAACCCGGTAAGATTCCAAGTGGTGCAATAGGTGCAGGGCTGCCCTTAATTTCCGGCACAGATACACAAGGCGGAATGTTTGACATTCCAGAGTTCGAATAAGCGAGGTAATAAAATGGGCGTTATACTAGCACCTAATGGAAGATGGACAGGACGAGACAAGGCGGGTAATGCGCTGGCCGGTGGTTTTCTGTTTACGTTTCAAAATGGTACTCGAGTATTTAAAGATACTTACGCAGACCCTGGAATGACTGTATTGAATCCCAACCCTCTACAGCTCGACTCAAGCGGGAGCGCTTCCATTTATTGGGAGGATGACGATTACTACACCATCGCGCTATATTCTGTAGATCCTTCCGCGCCTTCTGTGCCTTACCAGTTGGTATATACACAGAACAACTACCCACAAGTTACCGGTGGCGGTGATGGTCCGGTTGTGATTAATCAGAGTTTTCCAAATATTGTTAGGAACTCACAATTCACGCGCTGGGGGAGTGATGATTTCCAAAGCAGCAACACAAGCAATGAAACATATATCAAACTGAACGCGACAAGTGAAACCTCACTTGATGGCCCAAATCAGAACATGTTGGCGGATGATTGGACGCTCTTAAGAGATACAACATCAATGAGCATACAAGTGCAGCGCGTGCCTTTTGCTCTAGGGCAAACAGAAGTACCAGCTAATCCGCTGAATTATTTGAACTATCAATGTTCTAACGTTGGCGCTGGTGACACTACCCAATTATCAATAACTCAGGCTTTCTATTCAGTGCAAACTTTAAGCAATAAAGAAATCGCTTTCGGTTTTTGGGGGCGTAGTACTACAAGCTCGACAGTTACGGCAACCTTTGAGCAATTCTTCGGTACCGGTGGCACCCCTACACCACAACAGGAGACACCATTTGGTGCTTATGCGCTATCACCTGTATGGCAACAATTCACCGGAGTCATCACGGTACCAACTGTGCAAGGCGCGACGCGTGGAACGGATGAAAATGATAAGGTTTTGCTTAACTTTAGATTGCCTCTAAATGAACTGGCAAACATAGACATTGCCAACGTTCAAATGCACGAAACCAACGTATTACCAGAATTTCCCTATTTATCAGTTAATGATCAAATAAAAAGAGGCGATAAAACTTCAATTTTTGCCAATGATCCAACCGGAACCCTAAAGTTTGGAATATTTGACCCAAACAACGTGCAAAAAGGGTGGATTCCTTGCAATGATCAAACAATCGGAAACTTTGAAAGTGGCGCAGATTATCCATACCAGGCAACGATTAATCTTTACATCTTAATCTGGAACCTAATCGATGAACAATACGCGCCAATATTTGACAGTAACGGCGACCCAGACACCAAAGGCGCATCTGCAATAGATGACTGGAACGCCAACAAGCAGTTGCAGATTATCAGGACATTGGGCCGCGTAATTGGTAATATAGGACAAGGTGATGGTCTAACAGATCGGCAGCTGGGCGAGTTTGTCGGTGAGGAAACCCACACACTAACTATACAAGAAATGCCAAGACACAATCACACCTACACGCTCTATGATGATTTATACCCGACAGGTAACAGCGGGGGATTGAGGCCGCGAGAAATTCTTAATACCAGAACTACTGGGTTTACAGGCGGAAACGGTCCACATAACAACATGCAACCCACAACATTCTGCACAACTATTATTAAACTATAGGTGATATTATGACGATAAGCTCAAAGCCTGTATACGGCGTAACCGGAGAAAAACCAAGCCAAGATATCGGCGTTTTTATAAAGCGCGGCGGGGTGGTTCTATCTGCTGGAACAAACAATCTAGACAAAAATCTGTATGATTCCAAAGGTAACCCGCAGTTTTTCAAGTTTTTACAAGTTGGTACTGGCGGATCTTTGGTTTATCTTACCGCAGAAAATCAGCCTAATGCATTTGTGAGTGTGCCCGATGGTGCAATCCTGCCATGTCACGGATACCAAGTATTGAGCAGCGCGCCAATTAATACTTATGATGCAGCAGGTAACATTGTATCAACTGAAATAATAGCAACTTCAGCCTTTAACATAACCTGGCACGGTGGCGAATAATGAATTGGATTAATGGGCAGAAATACATCCCGTTATTGGTTGGGTTTGGTGAGCCACCACTCCCACCGCCCCCTAACGACCCCATGATCACAGAAATTACAGAAGATGACATTATCACCGAGTTAACCGCAGACATAATTGTAACGGAGTAAAAAAAAATGCCGACTAAGTTTTCACAATTTCAAGCAGGAACGCCAATTGTCGACACTGACCAAGTAGTTGGTTTTAACACAGACAACAAAAGGTGGACAGCCTCACAATTAAAGGCATACATCGGCCAAGTGGTCACCTCCTGGGATGGTTCCACGGTTCCGGTTAATGTCACAGCGGGCACAGGCGTTAGCATAACAAACGGCGTGATTAGCTTCACTGGTGATACAAACGTTGACTTACAAGACGCATACGACAACAGCGCCGACGGCAACACAAACCTTGTAGCAGGCAAAGAGGTTACCTGGACATCAACAGAGGTGGGCATCAGACCGCCAGCCATGACACAAGTCCAAGCTGATGCAATGGTCACCCCCTCCACAGGTTCGACCGTTTTTATAATTGACGACAACAGACTAGCCAACAACAGAGGCACGCCAGCAACGCCAGACATTGAAAAGGTAGCGTATCTGTCAGATATTCCGGTAATTGTTAACGATGGCGCCTATGCGGAGCTGTCACTACAAAACAACACGACAGAAACACAAATATTAGTGCCAGGGGTTCCCGTACAAATTGCAGGAACTTATATTTTAGGCCCTGTTGCAGATTTTTCTAATTTTGGCGGACAAGGCACTCTTACATACACAGGCGTTGAAACTCGAGTCTTTAAGGTCTCCTTTACAATCACGACCACGGCAGACTTAACCGCGGTAGATGTTACCGCTTCTATTGGTCTCAATGGTGCTCCTGTTCCATCTTCGCAGCAGACGGAATACTTAGGAAGCACGACATCAGCCGAGCATGTCATAAACGTGCAGGCCTTGATTCAATTATCAACCAATGACACCTTGAATTGTTTAATTCAAAACAACACCAACGCTGACAACATATTAGTTAGCAGCCTTAACTTTACCCCAACATCAATCGGTGGCACTTCGAATGTAACCAATGACCAAGTGGTTATCAGTTGGGACGGTTCAACAAATCAAGTAGCTGTGACTGCTGGCGCAAACATGGACATTACCGCGGGCGTTATTTCTACGACCGCAGAGCCTAACGTCGTAACAGAATGGAACGGATCAACAGCACCGGTTCAAGTCACCGCGGGTACAGATATTGATATCACAAACGGCATAATTTCATACACTGGCGGCGGGGGCGGCGGCGGTCTTTCCGGTAACTATCAAATTTGGGAAATGACCTCCCCCACTCAACCGCAAAATTATATTTTCGGTGCTTTTTTAAGTGTCACAAATACTGCGCAAGGTGATAAAAATATCAGACCTGGGCAATTGCTAATAGGCGAGCAAGCCATCATGGAGTTTACCTTTGAGCTTGTGCCCGTAAACATTACAACAGTCACAACTATCTCCGGACAGTTTAGATGGACCTTTGGCCCCTATTTTTACGAACTCGCAGACATGGTGCTGCAGGCACCAATCACAACGCGGTCTGGAACGTTAAAATACACGGTTACACGGATTAATCAAACAGAAGTGACAATCGACGTGAACGGTTACTATATAAATTCAGCCGGTACAGTTGTCTCGCTTCTGGGTAATCCTGGGCTAATTCCTAACACTTTTGCATATAATGAAAACAACACTTATTTAATGGAGATTGAATATCGGCCAAACCAAGGAACAGCGCAACAATATCTAGGCGTGGAGGCTATCAATAACACAGTAGAGCAACACACAAGCAGAACCGGCGGCGGCGGAGGTGGTGGTGTTGTCACTTCGTGGAACGGTTCAACTAATCCCGTAGCAGTAACAGCTGGCGCGGGCATTGATATTACAAACGGCGTGATTACAAACACCGGCGGCGGTGGTGGGGGCGCACAATCTGGTAACTTTAATATTGGGACATGCTTAATTCCGCGCACGGTTTTTCAATTTGGCAATTATTTGTCAGTGATTGATCAATTGCAGGGCACGCAAACCATCGCGCCGGCTTCTTTAGCGGTCGGTGAATCTGTAAAAATGCGCTTCACTTACGAATTAAATCCAGTATTGCCGAGTTTTCCTTCAGTAAGTGGATCATTTCAATATGTTTTCGGTAGCACAATATTAAACCCACCCCCTAGTTTTAATTTAATATTGACCAATGCCGCACAGCGTACCGGTTTTGTTGAATATACAGTAACAAGAACAGCAACAAGCGAGGTGACATTGGATGCTACCGGTTGGTTTGTTCAAACTAACCCGTTATATTTTAACGGGGTTAATTCAACACATACGGGCTTATTTACTACTACACTCCCATACGATGAAAATTTAAGTTATTTATTCGATGTTCAATGGGCGCGCATATCTGGAGACGTTAACAACTACCTAGACATTAAAGCCCTTAATTTGCTAATTGACCAACACACGCAGAGAGTCGGTGCGGGTGGAACTCAAGTAGTGGAAAGTTGGAACGGTGGCACCGCTCCAGTTGATGTGACAGCGGGAAATAATATTTCAATTGTTAGCGGTCAGATTTCAACAACAGCAGAGCCAAATGTTGTGACTAGTTGGGATGGGTCATCCGCGCCTTTAGCTGTAACTGCTGGCTCTGGAATTAATATTTCAGGGGGTGTGATTTCATCGACGGGACTTGCAGCAACTGAAAATAAATCATTCTTCACCACTCTGCTACCTTCCGACAATTACGTGGCCGGAGTATACACGCCGGTTTGGTTTACTAGTACCGGATCAAATACTATACCAGCCAATACATGGAACATAGGAGACACTTTCCAGATTGACATAATCGGCGAATTCGTCACCAGGGGAACAGTTGCAGATACTCCCGCCGGTTCTAATTTTCGATTGACCGTTGGATCGAATCAAATTCTAACAAATAATCTAGACACGCCACTGATTATTGATGGGCAAGTCAGAGTCAAACCGTTTAACTTTTCTATAAAATTCACAAGAATACAAGACACCGGACAGCCAACCTGGACAGTATCGGGAAATGGTTTTTTTGTTAATCTCAGCGATCAATTGCAATATATAACGCTACAAACTCAGACTTTATACAACATCGACGTGACAATTCAAAATATTATAAATTTAGAGTTTGTACAAAATCACACAGTCGGAAATACTTACGATTTTCAATGCGTACAATTAAATATGATGAAATTTGCAATCTAGGAGCAGCCAATGGTAACCCCAAATAAAACAATCAATACGCCTGCAGTCTCGACAGTTGACAGAGATTCCAACCTATCAAATGCGCCGGAAGGATCTCTTATTTTTAATTCCGACACGGGCACGGTACAGCTTAAAAAAAGTGTAAATTGGGAAGACATGGCAACGGGGGAGGGTATCTTTAGTTTACAGGATGCCTACGACAACGGGCCCACCATAAACATGGACTCAAACGTTAATATGCAAGTGTTTAGCAGTTCATCAGATCTTGCTTTTGCAGTTGTAGAAGGGGGAGCATCAAGTAGCGTTGAGTGTTTAAATACTTTAAAAATTAGCTATGATAACTTGGACGGGCCCTCTCTTGTTTTTGATTATCCCACGGTTGCAACCCTTGGCGGTGTCGTCGCTAACGTTGGAGGGGAAACACAAGCAAGCAACACCGCAGTGAAAAACTATCAGGCTATACAGTATAGAATTTTAGACAATACAGACTCCACTTTTGAAACTGAAACAACACTTAAAAATTACGTGGCAGGTTCTGAAATTGAGTGCTTTTCGAGTGGTCCTGAAAATAAATCTTTTCGTGATTTAAACATGCAAGGAAACCCCATTACTAATGCAGGTGTAGTTAATGCAAGCATTCTTAATGCACCAACTATTAATGTTTTGGGGGGGAGCGTATCCGGTGCGGCCCTTGTTGATTCTCAAGCAATTACTAGCTCTTTTATTGCACAATTAAACCAAATAGAACAAACCGATCCAACCAATGGCGGCTTTTTATCTTATAATATATTTAATGGACAACCGGCCGCTAATTTTAACATAAGCTGGGAGCGCAACCATTCAGCACTAAACGACACGGGCGGAACTTTTACCTACAACAAAGACGAGTTTATTACTGCAAATGTTACCACTGGCAGTGAATCAGGCCAGAGAAACTTCTGGTGTGCGAACAATGGCACACTGCAAGAGTTTATGCGTTTTAGCGGCATTGGTCAGGTTAACATGTATAAAAACCTCGACATGTCCGGAAATGATATTTCAGTTGTTCGTTCAGTTCAGGGTGCGAATGGATACATCGACTTCCAGAATTTAATAAATCCTTCTGCTTTTGAAATAAAAGCAAACGCCGCGCAAGATTTATCTTTAAATTCTGACACTGGAAACATTCTATTAGGTCAAAAAGTTGTATATATAAAAGATGGGCAGGTTTTGACTAGTGTTTCACCTAACACAACATATGTATTTTTGGGCACTCACACATTCACAAGCACTTTGACAATCAACCAGCCCGGCGTTGTATTTAGAGGTACAGGGCGCGATAACTCAAAAATAGAAGGCGCATTTTCTGGGGCTTTGATTGATGTAGTAAATGAAGACTTCGAAATTGCAGATCTTACGTTAACGGCAAGCGGAGATGATACGTTCGCTTTGACGGGGTCAAACTTCGCCGTTGGTCAGCCTAACAACGGCAGAACAAAAACCCTTAATATGCACAATTGCCAGCTGCGCAATTGTAAAAATGGCGTAATTCTTACTGGTTTTGATCTCGTCGATTTTTCACAAACTCTTTTTTACTATTTCGAACAACGCACAGATGCACTGGCACAAGTTGGCGTTGAATTCAGGGCAACAAGTAAAGTTGAATTGACAAGCTGTGAATTTTTGAGATGGTTTGAAGAGGCAACTTTTGCATCACCCATTAACTTTTTTGTAGGCGATCAGGTCAAATTTGTTAATGATTCCGGCGTTGGGTTCGGTGCTGTAAATATGAATGGATGCCTATTCCATCCACAACAAAATCAAAACGGGGTAGTAGTTGATAATGCGGCAACGTTTGGATTTGCTAATATCACGTCTTGCAGCTTTATAGATATAAATTTAAATGTACCGACATTTTTACCTTTAGTAATTGATATTGAACTGCAACCGTCATGGATCATAGAAGCCAACCAGGGCGTGCCAAATTATAAGGCTTTTATTAATACAGAAGTTGACAACAATGCAACGGTAACCACAATATCAGCGGCTTCAACACCGACCGCCGTTTTGGCTTCTTCCTTCATCAATAACGGAAGCTCGCGCGTAACCCTTAACACTGCAACGGGTGTAATTACAAAAGATAGCAAGCGCTCTAATTATTTTTCAATCAATCTAACCGGTCAATTTACAATTCAATCAGGCGGAAATAATCAAAACGTAGAATTCGGTTTATTGCAAAACGGCACGCCAGCAGGCCCAACATCAAAAGTTGAGGCAGACGCTAACGTTGGCGCGAATTTCACATTCAACGTTATAGGGTTTGCAAATCAAAACGACACTTTCCAGTTGTATTGTCAGAATAACAGTGGCGCAAATGATATCTTGGTAAATAATCTACAACTTGCGGGCGTGGAATCCTAAATTAGAAATTGAGGAAGGGACTATAAACTATTAAGGGCTAAAAATGGCAGATGTTCGGATTGATGAGCACATCATCAAAGTGCATGTGCTAGAAAGCAATATTAATAACCTTTCCGCTAAAGTTGAGAAGCTCTGCGATCATTTAGATGATAGCCTGCCACGCCTGACAGAATTGCACCTTAAGCTACAGGATGACTTCGAGAAAAGAAAAATTATCGAGAAACACGTTGATCACATTCTAGAGCAGGTTGCAAAGTTGAACTCAGTACAAGGTGAGCAGCAGAAAAGATTAGACACACACCACACAACAATTCAAACCCTTCAAGAAGAATCCAACTATCAAAAGACCCTTTTAAAAACTACTAAAACCTTTTGGAAAATTATCGTTTCCGTTGTTTCTTTCGTTTTAATGATTGCCGGCGGTATCTACGCGTATGAAAAGCATCATGCTAGCAAAAATAGCGCAAAGTATGTTAATATAAGTTATTATGAAAAATAATTTTAAGCATTGCATCCCTTTGATTTTGTCTTATGAGGGAGGCTTTGTTAATCATCCAAAAGATCCGGGGGGTGCCACAAATTACGGGATAACCCGCGCGACGTTGTCACGTTTTCTAGATCGTGAGGTCGACGTTAAAGACGTTAAAGATTTAGACGTTGAAACCGCAAAAGACATCTACCACTACATGTACTGGAACCAAATTAAAGGGGACTGTTTACCGCTAGGAATAGATCTTTTTGTGTTTGATTGTGCAGTAAACCACGGGCCGGGGCGCGCTGGCAAATTTCTGCAACAAGCCATCGGCGCGCATGTTGACGGCATCATTGGCCCGGAAACCGTCAAGGTTTGCTTATATGCTGACGTTACACAAACACTTTTGGATATGTACAAGCAGCGGGAGATATTCTATAAGTCACTTAATACCTTCAAAACATTCGGCAAGGGTTGGTTGCGAAGAAATAACCACGTTTACAGCGAAGCGTTAACAATGGCGAAAAAATGAAAATTAACTTTAAAAATTATTATTTACCAACGCCTAAAAAAATACAAAAAATAGCCGATATTATACAGACGGCTTGTTTGACTGCTCTTGGTTATAGTGTCATTCATTCAGACAAGACGCTTACCCTTTTAATGATTGGCATCATGGTTATTGCTAAAATTATTTTTCAATGCTTCAGCGATGAAAACGAGGGGGAAAAACAAAATGATAAGAGAAAGCCTAGGGTCAATGATTAATACTTTTTTTATTGCTTTGATTATTTGTTTGATCGGTTATATTTTAATACAAAAAAAAGAGATTAAATATTGTAATAAAGAAAACCAAAGCTTGCGCCTAACCCATGAGATATTGCAAAGAGAAAGCACGAAAAAACAAACAGAATACAAAGAGAAATATGATCTAGCAATTGTTGCAATTAATGACTTACAAGACAATGTACAAAATATAAACGCCCAAGACCTAGGCGCCAGCTGCCAAGATTCTATAGAGTGGCTAAAAAAACAAGCTATAAAAGAGGGGGAGTAAATGTTAAGCGCGCAGATATTGTTTTTTGTATTAATATTATGGGCACTTTATGACAACTAAAAATCCGCTTTTTTATTGTTTGCTAATATTTATTTTGTCAGGTTGTGCAAGTACTGAATATCTACCGGTTGAAATATCAAGGGAAGCGCCAGAAATGCCCGCCTTACCTATTCACACAATAACTACAAACTCAACACCGCAAGAAGTAGCGAAGAAATACTACACAACCTATTTAATACAGAAAGAATACATAAAACAACTAATCAACCTTTTAAAGGTTTAGTCTATTTTATGCGCCAGATGTCGGAATTCGTAAGGGCTTCTAAAGCCGCTACGTTTCGATGTGACGTTTGTCCCATAGTGTTTATTAATAACTTTTTTCACGTATTTAGCTATTGGTTGAATTTCAGGCTGATTGTTCCAATTAGTGACCGGCTTTAAATATCCTTCAATATATAGCAAATCGTCATTTGTTACGTTTCTTAGGCAATACTCAGCCGATTGATCGTAGCAAATAATATTAATTGTATTCCCGTTTGTGTTTTGTGTGGGTGTTTCGGCTACATTAACCTTAATTTTTACTTTTTCGCCGCTGTTCGTCTCTTGTTTAATCGGTTGATCAACCATTGTCCCTATTATTAAAAATTTATTTAATGCCATGTTAATTTTGCTCCTCAAGTTCAAGTTTTCGGGTTTTGCAAAGGTCGACAACATCCATTAAAAAATCGCTAACTTCTTCCTTGTCTTTGTACGGGCCAAATATTGCTAAGATTTCTTTATAGATAGCGCTCAATTTGTTTACATCATCACATTTTTTTATCTGTTCTTTAAATTCTGTTTTTTTTCTTAAAAGTTGCGTGTCGAATGTCTGCTTGTAGTGTGTTGGTCTTTGAGGCGGGGGTGCCTTTGCGTTGTCACTTGCGTTGTCCATAGTGTCGGCGTCTTTGTTATCATCAACGCCCAAGAGGCCGCCTAGCGCATACTTTCGCGCATAGCTACTAGCTGAACCTGTAACTTGTGAATCATCCATTCCTTTTTTTTGTAGTGCCTCCCTCGCATACGCGCAGGCACTGATGGAATCTTTGCCATCTGATATGGTAGCGGTTGCCTTTATGTATACACGCTGTGCTATCTCTACAACTTCATCATTCAATGTGAGATACGTTCCACGGGAAACTTTTTTAAATGCCTCCAGTATGTCTTCTACGTTGCGGTGGTAATAGTTCCCAAATTTGTTGAATTGCGATTTAGGCGCAGATATTTCGAGTTGAATTTTCCCAAGCTTTTCATGCAAACTTTGCACGTCGTCGTTTTCAGATGTTGCCATTTTTAAACTCCATTTTTTTCGTTGTAGTCTGTAATTTCAAAGTAATCATCGCGCAATGATTCAATGCAATATTCAAACATATCGTTATATTTAGTCGATGCTGTAGAGTTCATTGCTTTAATTGCTGCCTCTACATCTTCAAATATGAAATATTCGGTGTCATTCATGCTGTCTGTTTTCATTGTGTACCTCCTGGTAAATGATTGGTTATTTAGTCCGTTTAGTATATAGTAATTAGAAGTAAGAAGAAGTAGGAATTTGCCGGTTGGAGGCTTTTTCTTTTAAATAAAAGGCAAGGACACTTCGGAATTCTTCATTGTTGAACGTCAGCCCTTCCTTAAAGCGTTTTTCTTTTATTCCTGTCCCTTTAGCTATTGCTTTAGGTGAATAAAAGCGCACTAGATCTTTTAACATTTCATCCATTAACGCCTCGTCCTCGTTTGCATATGGAATATAGTGATAGATAGTATGACTCATCTTTTTTCTCCTTAAAAAAAATAAAAGTAATTAGGTTTCCAATTATTCATATTAAAATATAGTTTTAAGTTCTTTAATCTTTGCAAATACTTGCTCAACTTCTTCGGTTGTTTCATCTGTAAAGCGTTCTATTTTTATGTATACATCAGGATCAACTACGCGCATAAATTGATTAATAGGAACTGTAGCGTTGCCGTCTTTGTCTACATATTTGTTTTGAACGATCAAGCTGTTAGTCTTGATGTTTTCAAAGTTTGCATCGCTTACAATAATTTGAGTTGCTTTCATGGTTTCTCTCCTTGGTTGAAAATTTAATTATTAACTTTTAAATTGCATGGTTATTATATAAAAGGCTTTTTCTGTTTTATGTAGTCAATTAGCCATTAGTGTACCTTTTGGTCTTGTTTTGTCTCTGTTAGATATTCTATCCAATAATCAAAATCAGCGTAGACCATTTCAAATATAGAAGTAAGCTCCTCCTCGTACTTGTCATGCGTAATCAAAAGCTCCGCCAATTTAGAGCGCATATCTAGATCTAAGCAGTGATTAAATGCTTTATCATTTAACAAACGACAAACACCCGCCAATACTTCATCTTGCACATTTTCGAGTTCGTTATATTTTACAAGCAAATCTACAGCATCTTGTCCTTTTATTTCCTCAAGCATGCAAGCGCCGCGACCTATGGCGCCCGCTATGATGTCTATTAAATTGAGCCTTGCCTTTCGTGTACTGTAATTTTTCCAATTCATTTTTAAAAATCCCCCCTATTTTTCCAAAGTAGCAATAACTGAAAGTTTCTTATTTTCGCATTCAAAGACCCCTTGCCATTGATTGCAATTATTTATCTGTTTGCATTTAATCATCAGATTAAAGCGCTCTATACCGTATTTTTTAGCGGTGGCAAAATCCCTCAACACATACCAGGAGCGCCGCGCTAAAGTAGAAGCCATTCGTTTAAGGGTGTGTTCGAAAGCATTTAATAGCGCATCTGTTTCTGCTTCCGTGCAATTCTCATTTTGAATGTCCTCAATTATGACCTTATAGAATAATTTACTCATTGTGTGCTCCATAGAATAATTTACTCACTGCAGTGTGTGAATTTACTCACTGCAGTGAGTGAAAGTATAGCGCAATGTCGGCGAAAGTAAATAGAAGTAGAAACAATCCGCCCTTTTCCTACATTTTAAAAAAGATTTTGTGGGATGATGTAAACACCGGGAAAAGGGAAAATGGCAAAAAATAAATATTATCATCATGATATAGCCGAGTTCAGAAATGAAACAAGACGCTTTAACATGGAAGAAATAGGTCTATATATATCTCTCATTGATGAGTTTTTCGAGACATCAGGCGCCCCCTTGCCTGCTGATTTGTCGTCAATCTGTGCCCTTTTATGCATAAAGCCAAAAAAAGCAACCCTTGCAAAGCTTCAAAACGTTCTTAACCAACGATTCACAATCACCCCCGAAGGCTATTTACACATGCCGACCCTCGAAAAAATCAAACGCTGCAACTAACATCACCGCTAACATCACCGCTAACATCACTTTATAACCTGTGGATAACCTGTGGATAACTCTGTATAACCTGTGATTATCATTTTTTTTTGTAATTTTTTTTGTAATTTTTTGTAAAGTTTTTATCAATTTTTTTGTAATTTTTTGTAAAAAAAAAACACGTTTTTTTGGAAAAAACCCTTTAAAATCAACGCATTTGACACGCAATCCGTTTTGTGCTATACAACTTACAACTTACAACTAACAACTTACAATATTATTGATATCAACAATAAATTTTTATTTTTTGGTTTTTAGAATGAAAAAAGAGACAGACGCAAGACTAAAAAAAGCGGGGGTGACTGGTTATAACAAACCAAAACGAACACCAAACCACCCGACCAAGTCGCACATTGTAGTTGCTAAGGAAGGAGACACCATAAAAACCATCAGATTTGGCCAGCAAGGGGCCATAACCGCCGGAAAACCTAAAACGGGGGAGACAGTAGCCATGAAAGAAAAAAGGGCGGCATTCAAAGCGAGACACGCCAAAAACATCAAAAAAGGAAAAATGTCGGCGGCTTATTGGGCTGATAAAGTTAAGTGGTAAGTAAACTAAACGACAATATCCTACATATTCACACTTTACACCACAAAAAAAGCCTGTATACTACCCCTTCACTTTAAACAACCAAGAAAGGGGGAATCATGAGCAATTTAAAAAATAGGAAAGATCAAGAGCATACACTGAAGAATCGCGCGCACTATGTGCGGCCTCACGTCACAAGCGTTAAGTCGTCACTTTTTGCAGAAATTGATAAAGACTCAAAAAATAAACGCCAACGGACGCTTTTTAATACACTAGAAGAAAAGAACAAAGAAAACAAAGCAGAAACACTAACAGAAAATGCGCAAGATTTAATTTTTCCGCTAGATTTGCCAGAACCAACAGAAAAGACGCTGCCCCTTTTTGATCTTCAAAGGAACCTTTCAACCGAAACCCAAAGGAGCGACGCCGAGACAGTCTCAACTTATGCCTCAAGTGTAAATATAATACTACATAAAGAAAAAGACCCTAAAAATGAGGAAAGTATCACCACATACGAAAGAATCTATAAGCAAGCTAATATTGTTCATTCCCCAGTTAAACATAGCAAGCCATTGCCAATAGGAAGAAGTACAAGCGCCAAAAGTGAGCCCTTCTGTCATTCGATATTCCAAACACCAAGCCCCACAAAGAGCGCATCACCGGAGAAATTAAAAACACAAAGACAAAGTGACTCTGACATGCTGCCATTTACGGCACCGCAGCGTAAAAAATGGGATTTTTTAGAGGAGTTTAGGAAAATGGAAGAAGAAGAGCAGCGAATAATTTCTAGTGCAGGAATAAACAAGTAAATATTGACTTATGGCTCATGGATTTTTTATAATGTCTTTTCATGATCCTTTTTAGTTAAAAAAAGTGCTGTTAGGCAATCTGTGACTCTCAAGGAAGAGGGCGCAGCTTGTATCTTGAATTTTCGGTCATATTTTTTCTAATTTCGTCCGTTCCTAGCATTTGCACGTTTTTTCTTGCTTTCAGTCTTGGTTTATTTATTTCTACTATTTCAAACTCAACATATTCTTTTCCCTTTGGCACAATGTGTTTTTTAATATTAATTTCCCAAATGTGCCGATCATCGAATTCATACTTTTCGCAAATGATATCTTGCAGAACCTTAACAGGATTATCAAGATCAGCCTTGGTTGTACTAAAGCCGAAGTTATAATTCATTTTGAAAGGGGGTGCTATCTTAAGCTTTTCATTTGGAAGGCTTAACAAGATGAGTTTTTTGTAATCCTTGTGAGCCTGTGTCACGTATTTTTTCCCCCTATATGCTATATTTACACTTAAAGGTTTAATTCTTATGTTTTTGTGCATAGTGCACCCCCTTATGGATTATTTATGAGCAGATACGTCATACCAAAAAATCTATCAATAGGCGATGTTGTAGAAATATGCAGCGAAAAAGTGGAGGTTCTAGAGGTGCAAATACAGAAAAAGTTGAGGATGACGAGCACAATGCCCTTTTATAAAATTATATTTCAAGACGCAAACCAAAACATCAGAGATGTTATCTTGCCAAGTCACACGATAATAAAAAAATTTATTATTACAGAGAAAAAAAAGAAAGGCTTAAAAAGTCTTTAATTGGTTTTATTTAAGCATGTATAACAAATCTTAGCAAAAGGAACGCCCCCTTCGCCTATTACGCCTACATAGTTGTTGTATTTTTTCCCGCATGTCTCGCATTTAGTCTTGCCTGCAATAGAATCCATCCAGCCCTTCCACGTTTTAGCGTTAAATATAGCAGGTGGCCAGTTGTATTTACTAACCCATGGCCGCTTTCCTCCTTTTTTCTTGTCTTTATTAGACATATTCAGCCCTTACTATTAACTATGCGCGATTTGTAACTTTTTGCTTTTCTATCCAATCAGCAAAACCATTGACATCAATGTATATTTTACAATTTGGCTTATTAGTTTTAAATTGGTATATGTACTCTTTGAGTCCGTTTGTGTCTCTTTCGTGTACGAATCGCTTCATCTTGTTATAAGATAAGCCAAAGATTGTACCCGCTTCTTTTAAACCTTTAAGATATGGTAGACTTTCTTTCTGTTGCATTGTGCCCCCTTAAAATATAAAAATGCGCCGCGTAAACTAGGCCCAGCGCTTAGCCTTGCCTCTTGTGTTGTGCTCACTAAACAACACGCGCGGTTTACTCGCGCCCTTCCTAGCCGTCGGAATGAAACAAAGTATCAACAAATGCTTATATATTGTGCATTATAGTATAATTTGTTTTATTTTGTGTGTCAATGATTCCATGTCTTACAAGCGAGGAAAAAAAATGAAACCAGCCAACACAATGAAAAAAAGCGCCAAAACTAACAAATTCAAAAGTAGTAATGGGGGCATCAAAAGCACCAGCCGGAAGGGTCAGGCATCAGGTAAAACCTACAAACCAACAACAAAGGCGAATAGCTCAATGTGTAAGATGTAAAAAAAAAGGGGGAGAATATGGAATTTCAAAGCTACATCAAAAACGCGGATTGCTTCGATGAGTTCGAAAACATACCATCTAACAGTATCAATCTAGTACTTGTTGACTTGCCGTATGGGCAGACGTCGTGCGCATGGGATCTGCCTCTAGACCTTGGGCAGATGTGGGAAAGCCTAAACAGAATAGCTAAGGATAACTGCATTTTTGTTTTTTTCTGCACTACCAAATACGGAATTCAACTCATAAATTCAAACCCGGCCTTTTTCCGCTACGACTTGGTGTGGCAAAAGCATATACCTGTGGGCTTCCTTTCATCAAACAAAATGCCACTCAGAAAGCACGAGATGATCTACATTTTCGCGCATATCAGGGATGATTTACGCATCGAGCGCAACTTAGAACTCAGGCAATACGCGCAAAAAGTGCGCGAATATATCGGACTACCATATAAAGAGATCAGAGACATATTCGGCAATAGTTCAATGTCTCATTTCTATGGATTCAAAAATAAGAGGTTTGGACTACCAACTGAAAAAAACTATAAAAAACTCACCGAGCTATTCAACCTTGAAGAAATGCAGGGCTTTATGCCTTATGAGGAAATGAAGAGTAAATGGGAAAAATTAAAATTAACTTATAATCCGCAAAAAACAAAAGGCAAGCCACGTATAGACAATGAAGGCAACAAGGGAAAGATTGAAATTTACCGCAATTACAGAAGGATGACATATGCCAACCTTTCCGGCGATCGGCACCCAACATCCATTTTAAAATTTAACCGGGACCGTAAAAGCTACCACACAACCCAAAAGCCGCTTGATCTTCTTGAGTGGATAATTAAAACCTACAGCAACGAAGGCGACCTTGTGCTTGATTTTGTCATGGGCAGCGGGTCAACAATTGAGGCTTGCATGAATACTAATCGCCGTTATATTGGCATAGAGAAAGACGAGGAGATATTTTTAATAGCTAAGAATAGATTAAAATTGTAATTGTTTGGCAGTCAATAATACAAAGGTCGAACAAAGGAGGCAACGCATGGTTAAACCAACACAACAGCCCCACGGGGGCGTAATGCATATCTTGGAAAAAGGGGAAACGGCAAACCCTAACGGACGCCCGCGGAAGATAGCTACAAGATTAAAACAGGCAGGCTATAAGCAGAGCGAAATTTACGACACATTTTACAAAATCGGGGCTTTAACTAAAGATGAGTTTTTAGAATTTGCGCAGGATGAAAACATCACATTAATAGAGCTTGGGGTGTGTAAAATGTTTCAGGATTACATAAAAAAAGGAAAGACGGAGCTCCTAGACTATATCTTGCCAAAACAGAAAACGATTGAGCTAAAAAGTGACGCTTCGTCTAAATTTGAGCTGCAAATTATGAGCGTTAAGGATAAGGCCTAATGCTTAAAAAGTTTATAACTTCGCAAGTTGTAGATGAATTTTTGCAAGACAATCAGAACCACGTGAAGATGTTGATGGGTCCGGTTGGTTCGGGTAAGTCTTCGGCCTGCTGTGTGCATATGTACATGACAGCGATGAACATGCCCCCCGGCAAGGACGGAATCAAACGGTGCAAGTGGGGCGTTGTTCGGAATACCTACTCACAGCTAAAAACAACAACGATCAGGACCTGGCTCAATTGGTTTCCTGAGGAATACTTCGGCAAGGTTCGCGGTGATTCACCCTTAACCCATGTGATAAAAAATGACGAAGTACACATTGAAATCATATTTTTAGCGGTTGAGTCTCTTAACGACGTTGTGCGGCTTAAATCTTTAGAACTAACCGCAATCTATGTGAACGAGGCGCAATTCTTCCAGTCTCGCGAATTAATGCAGACTTTTATAGAAAGGACGAATCGCTACCCGGACAAGCACACAACCGGCGGATCACTGGGAAAGCCTCTTGTGATCATGGACTGCAACCCGCCAAGTAATAGACACTGGATATATCAAATATTCGAAAAAGAACGCCCAGAGGGGTTCAAGATTTACAAAATGCCCGCGGCTTTAATCAAAACCGACGACGGCAAATGGGCAAATAATCCAGACTGTGACTATCTGTGGCAAGTGACAGAAGAAGGACACGAGCCGCGCTACTGGTTAGACTTAGCGCAGGGTGCAACAGAGGAATACATAAAAGTGTCCTTGTGTGGCGAATATGGCGTCTTAGAAGAAGGGCGCGCAATTCATCCGGAGTATAATGACCGATTCCACTATGTCGACTACAACATACAACCAAACGCACAACGAGAAATAGGCTTAGGTTGGGATTTTGGGAACACCCCCGCGTGTGCTGTTGTGCAATTAATGCCAAATGGACAATTTGCAATACTGGAGGAGTTTTGGACCGAGTACATGAGCTTGAGAGAGTTTGCGCATGAAATCGTGGTCCCTGCACTTGATAGAAAATATCCATGGTGGCGCAATAGTCATAATTCATGCCACGATCCATCGGGCGACGCAATGACGCCAGGAGGGGGCACTTGTGCTACAATCTTACGAGAAGCCGGTGTAATAAGTTATGCTGCAGAATCAAACAAGGCAGAATTTAGGCGCGACGCTTTGAAGTATTTTTTAACTAGAATGCCCGGCGGCGAGCCTGGATTGATCCTTAGCAAAGATTGTGCGATGATAAGAGAAGGGTTAATGGGCAAATTTAAGTACGAATTGATCAAAAGCACCGCATTATCAGAAAACAAACAATACAAAGAGCAACCGGCGAAAAATTTACACTCTCACATATGCGAGGCGCTCGAATACATCGCGACAAAATACGCAACAACTAGCAAAAACTCGGCCAATGGCGAAGATCGCAGCCATTTATTCACTTTCTCTAGATCGTGGGCATCACAATGAAATACAACACAACTACTGAAATCTCAGACTCAGACCTTAAGCAAAAAAAAAGAAAATATAGAACAAAGCGCACACGCGCAGATGAGCAAGCGTTATTGCAAAAGCTCAAAAATTACACTTCGTATTGGTATGAGTACTGGTCGATTTACAACGAGGCCGCACGAGAGCACAACAAGTTTTTATACGTTGACCAATGGGACGAGCAAATAAGGCAAGACCGCGAAAGCTTGCAAGTGCCCACTTTGCAGTTTAACCATGTCCGTACAATGATCGACGGCATATTGGGCCAGCAGAAGAAAAACAGCCCAGAAATTACAGTTACAAGCTTAAACGATGACGCGCCAACAGATATGATCGACTGGCGAAGCGATTTAATCCGTCAGATTTCCTACGCATCAAAAGCAGACGAAGCCTATCAAACGTGCTATAAAAATATGCTGATCTGTGGGTGGGGGCATTTGCGCGTTTCAATCCACTATGAAAACAGCCGCTCTTTTGATCAGGTTTTAAAAATTACATCTAACCCAGACTATCAGGTCGCCTTTTTTGATCCAAACGCAACCGACAAGCACAAGGCAACCGGTGACTTTTGCGGGGTGTATCAAAGAATCTCAAAAGATGACTTTAGCCGTGATTATCCCAACATACAGAACCCAATAAGCACAGGACAAGAAACCTATTTTACATGGTCAACACAAGACACCGTGACGGTTTGCGATGTTTACTACAAGGACTATTTCAAAAAAACGCTGTGCAAGCTATCAAACGGGGCAGAGATGGAACTGGCCGAAGCAAAAGCACTCATTGAACAGCAAATGATCGCACGCGCAGAAGCAGAGGAAGCCTTAAGCGCCATCGACGCAGAAACGGAAGAACAAAAGGCGCTTATTTTGGACAATCTCGAAATGATGCTCCCCCCAGTTCTTGAGATTGTGCAACAGCGCACTCTTACGGATTACAACATTAAACATGTCCGATTCATAGAAAATGCAATCCTTGACCAGACAGAATGGCCCGGAAAATTACTCCCCATTATTTATACACCCGGCAATCCCACAATAGTTGAAGGCCGAGAGCTTGCGGTAAGTTTTATCAATGATCTGCTAGATCCTCAGCGGCTGCACAATTACGCGATAAGCGACATTGCGCGCAGTGTATTGAATACCACCAAGTCAAAATGGCTCGCAACAGAGGACATGGTAAAGCGTTACGAGCAAGCATGGAGACAGCCGAACGCAGTACAAGGTGCCCTATTTTATAACCCAGATAATAGAGTGCCAGGGGGCAAGCCTGAATTTATAGATCCGCCCCCTTTTAATAATGCCCTTTTAAACTTGCAAGGCATGACAACGCAAGAAATGGAACTTGTGAGCGGCAGATTTGAAGAAGCGAGAGGCCAGCAAAGCAACGCAATCTCAGGCGTAGCAATTAAAGAGAGAATCGCAGCCTCAAACAATGTTGTAAATGTTTATTTTGACAACTTGCTATCGGGCATTGAGCAGGTAGGCCGTGTATGTATGGACTTAATACCGCACGTATACGGAGACGAACGGCAAGTAATAGTCAGAGGCCCAGACAACATGCCAAAAACTATTACAGTAAACCGCAAAATAGGCCTGCAAATGCCGTCAGACATGGAAGGACTAGAAGACACACTCGCAGCAATCACCGAACAAGTAGAATATGATGTCAACGATGAAAACTACGATGTGCAAGTTAAAGCTACCGGCTCGTATGATTACCAGAAACACCAGAGCGCGCAATTGTTGCTAGAACTAATGCGAGCAGTTCCACAATCCGGCCCACTACTCGCAGACTTGCTAGCTGGTGAATCAGACGTAGAGTCAGCCGCACAAGCTGCCCAACGATTAAAGATATTATTGCCGGAACAAATACTAGCAGCCGAAGAAGGCCGACCACCTCAGCCACCGCAACCGCAAGAAGATCCAATGGTTGAAATGGAAAGAGAAAGGACACGCTTAATGGCTGCAGATCTAGAGCTCAAGCAGCAAAAAATACAAAACGAAACCATAAAAAATGCACAAGAAATGAAGATTGACATGGCAGAGCTCGAAATTAAGCAGGAAGATCAAGCATACAAGCATTCAAAGATGAAGCACGATGCGGAAATGGCAGAATTAAAGGCAGCGGTTGAGATGGAAAAAGCAGCCGCACAAATTAGAAAAGGTTAATTATTAAAGGGGGGGAGTTATGACCGAAGAATTAAAAAATACACAAGAACAAGCAAACACTGAAGCAGTCGAAAGCGTAAACATTGACGACATTGTAGAGTCTCAAGTTACCGAAGGCGAAACAAGCGAAACAAAAGAAGCCGAATCTTTCGAATCTTTAGAAGTTCAAGAAGTGCCAGAAACACAAAACAACGCCGCATTTGTTGCTGAAAGATTCAAAAAGAAAGCCGAGCGCGAGCGCGCAGAAAAAGAAGCATTAATGCTCGAACTGCAAAGACAACAAGCACTCAACCAAAGAGCAAAACAAGCAGCCCCGCAAGATGGCGCGCCGTTGCGCAGTCAATTTGACAATGAAGAAGATTACATCGACGCCCGCTTAGAGTGGAAGCTAAGAGATCAATTTTTGAAAGCTCAGGCAGCCCAAAAGCAACAAGAATATTTTAAAAAACAAAAAGAGACCATATCAAAATATGAACAAAGCCTAGAGCGGGGAATGGATAAATACAAAGACTTTGAAAGCAAAGTCTATCCAATCCTTGATCCAGAGGGAGACTTTCCAACAAATGCGCCCATGGGGGAGGCAATCGCAGAGAGTCCATATGCAGAGGATATTTTCTACTTATTAGGTAATAATCCAAAAATAGCGCGCGAGATTGCACTATTGCCACCCATTCAGGCGGTGAAAAAGGTTGCAGAAATCGAACAAAAGTTTAAAATGAAGCTCGAATCCAAAAAACCAACCCAAACAAGCGCAGTAATTGAGCCGTTAACAAAAGGCACAGGCGCGGCAAACTCTAGGAAGTTGGAAGATTACACCCAAGCAGAGCTTGACAGAATGCCAGCGGCGGAATTTTCCAAGCTTTGGAAGCAAAGAGAAAAGAAGGTTTGGTGATTGGCGGACCGGCCGAATCCGAGAATATGTTAGGCGTTCATTAAAAACGCCCGTTTCCACGAAACGTTAGTCAACTCGACAAGTGAGAGTACCGAGCCCACGAGCAAAGGGCACAGGCGCGGATAGTTCCGCATATACTCACACTCAAAGAGGCTTTAACTATGGCTAACGTTTTTCAAAATGAAAGTCTGATCTCAAAGGTTGTACTTGAAGAGTTCAAAAATAATCTAGTACTAGCCAAAACAGTCAACAGACAATTTCAAGACACCTTCACAAACAACAGCGGAACAACTGTAAACATCCGCAAACCAACACGCTATACAACAACATCAGGCGCAGACGCTACCGGACAAGTTCAAGACATCATACAAAGAACTGTACCTTTAACTATCGACCGCCGCGAAAAAGTAGTGACCAGCGTCACATCTGAACAATTAGCGTTGAATCTTGACGACTTCAACCGCGAAGTTATCCAACCTTCAATGTTGCAACTTGCGAATAAAGTTGATTTAGACTTGTACAGCTTAGGCCTGCAGGTTTACAACAACGTGGGAACAGCTGGAACCGCTCCAAATACTTTCGGTGTGATCAATGAAGCAAGAACAAAGCTTGACAGCTTCGGCGTGAGAACTTCACCTCGTTATGCTTGTCTAAATGTTCTTGATGGTGGCGCTTTGGCTGCTGGTCTTCAAGGACAATTTAACTATTCAGACTTTAACCGCGAAATCCTAAAAGAAGGCTATATAGGCGAGATGGCGGGCTTTGGCATGCATCAAGTGCAAAATACTGTTGAGTCTGTTTTAACAGATGAGCCAACAGGCAACATCGGCTTACCGCTTGTTGCTGCAGATACCCCATCAGGCCAGACCTTCATTTCTATGGGTGGATTTTTTCCAAATATCACAATCTTTGCAGGCGCAGTGTTTACCGTTGCGGGCGTTGGTGCTGTGAACCCAATCACACGCACAAAGACCGGACAGCTGGCACAATTTGTTGTTACAGCTGACACTTTGGTTGATGGAGGCGGAAACGCAGACATTCCAGTTAGCCCAGTTCCTGTTTTAGCTGGCACACCTTACGACAACGTGACAGCGCTTCCTTTGACTGGTGCAAACGTTGTGTTTGAGGCATCACATACCATCAACTTGGCATATCACCCTGAAGCATTCACGCTTGCCATGATTAAGCTGTGGGAGCCTAACGACTCAGGCGCTTATGCAAAAACTATGGTGGATTCTGATGCGGGCATTTCTGTACGTATGACTAAACAATACGACAACATCACTGATGTGACCTCGTTGCGTTTTGATATTCTGTACGGCATCCAAGTGTTTCCAGAATATGCTACACGTATTTTAGGATCATATGCTCTAGGATTGTAATAAATAAAAAGGGGGGGACAACCTCTCCCCCTTTTTTTAGGTGCTTTTAATGTTTTTTTTTAAACAAAAAGAGAAAGAACGCAAACAAGAAGAAAGCAGGGACTATTTCGCGCCAATAGATCCAGCCTACAAAGAAGCGCTTATATTAAAAAGAAAATTTGCCAACTTAGGCCTAGAACTAAATCTAGACCGTGGCGGGATAGAAATGCAAACAATGAAACCAGACGCAAAAAAAGGGAGCATGCAGTGACTATTACAGCGGGCACATTAATTAGAGATGCTTACCTTTTGGCTTCTGTTCTTGAGCTTTCAGAAGAGCCCCAAGGGTTCTATGCAACGCAGGGCTTGATAACTCTTAATGATGTAATCACCCAGTGGGGAAATATTGGAATATATATTCCCTATGATTCAAAATATCAAATAAGCCTGCAGCCAGGAGTGGCAACCTACACAACGCGCCAAGTTATCGTTGACATAAACGAGGGCAACATAACGACACCAAACAGTAGCAGCACTGATAGCAATTTATTAACGTCGTTGAAACTTGCCTCGTTAAAAGAGCGGAACTTGTTCAATGGTAATTATCAAGGGCGCCCAAATTTAATTTATCTTGAACGGCAGCAAGTCATTTTAAACAATGACCAAAACTCCCAAGGTAGCCAATTCACACTGTACCCCACACCCGACAGCTCTTATAATTTAACGCTTTATTTAAAGTGGCAGTTAAAATTTGTCAGTCTGTTTGAGCAGCTTGTGCAATTCCCAGATTATTATTTGAAGCCTTTAAAATATCAGCTAGCAAAAGATTTTAGCGATTTGTACAAGACCGTTTTGCCTCCTCAATTTTTCGAAGAATACAACCGGTTAATGCAGGAGCTAAAAGCGACCAACCCATCGGATATGTCACTACAAAACAGCAACCCATTCTTAGAAAGGCGACCATTTAGGCCGAGGAGTTATTATGTACTCTGACTTTCCAGTTGTGGGACCATACGACACAGAGCGCACAGTAGACTTTAACGCAGAAGACACAATCAATTGGTATGCACTCAACAACCCAAGAGGAAAAAAGCCGCAGGCCTTAGCTGGTACGCCAGGCCTTAAGGCAGAGTTCACGGTGGATATTTCAAACCGCTCAGTGCGGCAATTAATCGCCTATCAGGATTATCTATTCATTATAACGGGCGAAACGGTTACATATATCAACCAGTTCAACCCAACCCCTGTATTTCTTGGAAATTTGGTTACACTAACCGGTTATGTTGACTTCGCAATCAACAACGCCGGGCAAATTCTGCTTGTTGATGGTGTCACTGGTTATATTATAGATTTTGCCCCTTTAAGTTTAACGCAAATAGCAGATCCAGATTTTCCGGCTAATCCTAACAGTTGCGAGCATCTCGCGGGATTTTTCATTGTTACAGTAAAAAATACCATCTTATTTTATGTAAGCGCCCCCAATGACGGAACAAAATGGGATAGTCAAGACTTCGCACAGGTTAACACATACGGCGGAAATTTGACGGGGTGCGGCGTAGTAAATAAGCGTATTTTCTTTTTTAAAGAATCAACAACAGAAGTTTGGTATTTATCAGGCGATCCAGATTTTCCATTCCGCAGAGATAACAACGTAATTATTAATGACGGCTGTAAAACTGTGGCAAGCATACAACAAGAAGACGGCCTGTTGTTTTGGCTATCAAATGACAATAACGGCTTTTCTTCAGTGCTTGTATCGGAAGGTTTACAGGTCAAAAGGGTAAGCTGGGACTCTGTAGATACAAAAATTAGAAGCTTTAGCCAGCCGGAAGATTTACAGTGTTATATATACAAAGACGATGGTCATTTGTTCTATGTTATGAACTGGACAGCTGACAATTGGACCTTTGTTTACGACTCCACAACTGACTACTGGCACAGAATGGAAATGTTGCCGCGAAAATTTGAGCCTTCCTCCCCCTTGGCATCAAAAACGCGGCATATTTCCAGTTGTCATGCCTTCTATAAACGGCAGCATTATGTCGGAGATTTTAGAAGTAATACCGT
>Ga0180433_10002255_pt1 | contig 30127 bp, 16 predicted proteins | sample SS_ome_8_FD_132980 | JGI IMG/M metagenome (GOLD analysis project Ga0180433, IMG submission 132980) | Hypersaline lake sediment archaeal communities from the Salton Sea, California, USA - SS_1_D_1 metaG | ecosystem: Environmental > Aquatic > Non-marine Saline and Alkaline > Hypersaline >... | reverse complement strand
TAGAAACATTTGTGTATGTATGTTGAGCAAAAACATTGCCCCATATCATAATAAAACCGGTCAATAAAATATGCAAGTGTCTCATGTGTTAATGGTTTAAGAAGTTAAGTAAATATTTTGTCCTTAATGTTACGTTTAAATCATTTTTTTAGAACAATCATTACTTCTCCGGGGCATTGAATAAGCGAAGATACAAAAAATATCCCGATTGTTTCATTGTTTCATTGGTCAATCCTATCAATCCTATCTATCTCATTCAATCATCTCCCAGTAAGTATATTCACCTGATCATGTGTATTACTAATAAAATATTCAGATTATTTTATATATACTGACTTATGCAATTATATTTGTAGTTTAGATGACAAAACATCCAACAAATATCATCTTCATGTTTTTACTGGCATTTCTATCAGGCATGTGCAGTATTGGTCATTCACAGACAGGCAATGACACAATAATCATCGAGCCTGACAGGCTTGGTCCGGAAAATATCATGCCCTCTTCCGATACGAACCAGATAAAGGTAATATCTGCCAGCCGTAGCTCAAAGAACCTCGAAGATCTGCCTGTTACTATTTACGTAATATCACGCGAAGAAATAATAAAAAACCAGTATTATTCACTTACTGATGTTCTTAAAACCTTACCGAATATAAAGATATCAAGACCGGGATCAGGAGAGACAGGTGAGACTTTTCTTATGCGTGGATTAACAGGTAATTCATATACAAAAATACTTGTAAACGGACTTCCGGTAAAACCTACGGTAGTATCGGGGATGCCGATAGGGAACCAACTTCCTGTAAGGCAGGCTGAAAGGATAGAGATCATATACGGACCTTCTGCAGCTATCTATGGCGCAGATGCCGTTGCAGGTGTCATAAATATAATAACCAGGGAAGCGGATAAAGGATCCTTTGTTTCAGGAGATATCAGTCTCGGAGCCGAGGATTATACATATATCAATTTTATGATAGGAGGCAAAGCCGGGAAAAACAGGAACATACTGAAATACAGCTTTTACGGCAGCAAGACCGAATTCAATAACATGAATATAGTTGACGGAAATGAAAGTGTGTATAACCCTTTACACTATTACCAGAGAACAGGATATAAATTTCTTATCAATGGTAATAAATATAATCCCCTGGAGATCACCGAAGATTTCCTTTTACAAAACTCAATAGATCCTGACACCTTTATGGTCTTTCTTTATGGTCCCGGATATGAAGGGACCGTTACAATGCCCGATATGCAAAGACTGTCTTCTACAAGCCACATGATCGGACTGGAACTTAAATACAAGGGATTCTCAATAGCATATAATAATATGTACCGCAGTATGCACAGCTCTGTCGGGCTCAGCCCCGTTTTCTACAAATACAATGATCCGCAGAATTACTGGGGTGAACTGGTTCACAGGTCAGTGCTAAGCTATAACAAAGAGTTCGGCAAAGTAGCGAGTACTACAAACATCTCAAGCCTTATTTACAGAATGGACAATAATTCCAGCCTGGGGCTTACACAACTGTATAATGCTGATAAAAAATATATTTACAGCGCTTCAGATGACTTTATTTTTGAACAATTGGTTACCTTCCCGTTGATAAAAAATATGGAATTAGTATCAGGAGCGGTACTGCAAAGTTCAGGTAACCTTCCCGTAACAAACTATTTATCAGATCCTTTTGACAAAAAGCTGTACAAAGCATACAGTAAAGAGCAAATTCAATTAGACACATTACCCGGAAATTTCGGTTATAATCCTGTTGTATTCAGCACATTCTCAGCTTTTATCCAGTCATATTATATGCTGAAAAGATTCAGGTTTATGGGAGGGATAAGACATGATAATAACTCCCTGTACGGACACAATACCAGCCCGCGTATTGCTGCACTGGTAAAAATAGGCAAAAGATCATCTGTAAGGTCTTCTTTAGGATCTGCATATAAAGCTCCGCCTGCCACTGTTACATACCGGTCTGTTGCATATATCCCGGCAAACAACCCTGACAGCATCAGGTATATAATTGCCCCGAATGAAAATCTTGAACCTGAAAGATTTAACACCCTGGAACTCGGATTCAACACTGTATTCTTTAAAATATTCCATACTGATATTTCCTTTTATGTCTATAATATCCATAATCATATTGTGCATAAGAAAGTACCTTCGGCAATACTTGACCTGTACAAAGCTACATCCGATTCCGTCTTGATCATGACAAATAACCGGCAGGCTATGTCCAGGGTTTTCGGAAGTCAGACCACAATAGGTGTCAGGAACATTATCAGGCCTATTAAACTTAATGCCGAACTGTGCCTGTCCTATGCTGACAGGAGCGATGAAATACCGGATGTGGCGGAGATCGTTAAGGAAAATATTAAACTTATGCCAAAACACCAGGGAGCATTAAAAATATCATTCACTCCTGCCAGAAATTTATACGTACGTCTGGAAGGCATGTGGATGAGTAAATGGATGAGAGTATTAATACCCTTTGAAGACTTCTATAACGACCTTTTTAAAAATGTTGACGGCTATTATGCACTTGACGGTATTGTGGTCTTTAATATGAGTAGTGAACTCAGATTATATTTTAAAATAACAAATGTGTTTGATGAAAAATACGGAGGTATTAATGCCACGTTCCTGAATGAAAATCTGCCATATAATCCGCAACTGGGAAGCAATATGATAATTGGGTTAAATTACTCGTTAAACTGATGACCGGATCATACAGATATACTATTCTATTGATCTGCCTTCTTTCAGGCATTATATACTGCAAGGCGCAGACAGTATCTCATAATAATGACAACGATTCGCTGCGCTATGATTCACTTGAAGCTGTAAGATATTATAATCTTGCCATCAGGGAATTCGGGGATCAAAACTATGACAGGTCACTGGCTTATGCTGAAAATTCATTGAATTTCACACTAAAAACAGCAGATAAGGAGACAGAAGGAAAAAGCCTTGTACTCTTAGGGCAGATATACAGCATCAGCAAAAAAAATGAACAGGCGCTGAAGTACTTTTTAAAAGCCGAGAATATATATAACAACCTGGAGGACAATAAAAAGCAAAATACAATATACAACGGGATAGCTGCTATTTACTTTTCATTAGGTGCTTTTGAAAAATCACATGAATATTACTGCAAAGCCTATAATTCCGCAAGAACGGAAGGATCGCCGGATGAACTCAGGAACATTATTGAGAGAGCAGGACTGACTGCCTATAAAGCCGGTAAATATGATAAAGGAATTGTTTTTTATGAAGAACTGCTGACCTTAGAAGGAATATCTGACAATAAGACTGACAAAATAAAGACACTGGATCAGATAATCAGGTGCTGTAATAATGTAAAACTTTATGATAAGGCGCTAAGGTACAATAAAGAGATATACTCAATTTATGAAAAAGAAGGCAATACGGAGGATATGGCAATAATCATGAATAACATGGGATATAATCATGTAAATCTTGGTGATCATGAAAATGCCATAAGCTGCTTTTCCGAAGCTTTGATGCTTTCGGAAGAACACAAAGACAATATTCTTTTCAGATCAGCATTGCTTACAAATATCGGGATATGTTACCAGAATATGGAACAGTATGACAATTCCATAAAACACCTGAGAAAAGCTACTGATATACTTTCTTCTTACGACGATCCCGGAGAGCTTGCAAGGGTACAAAATATTATTGCACTGGTATATTTCCGGGATGAAGACCTTCACAATGCAGTATATTTCAGTAAATATTCCGTGGAAAACGCTGAAAGATCAGGTAACAGGCATCTTCTTCAGGAATGTTATTATACTTATTCGGTCATTTTAAAGGAAGGCAATGATTATATCAAAGCTTTGGAATATTACGAAAAATATCTTGATATCAGGGATTCGCTGCTTGTTGAGAAACGCCTGAAGGAGCAGGAAGCGGAAGAAAAAAGGTTCGACATAGAAAAAGAGGAAAAAGAGCTGAAACTGAAATACAAGGAAGAGGAGATGCGTGAGATGACTATCAGGCAGCTTAAACTTCAGCTCGATAATGAAGAAAAAGAAAAGGAGATCCTGGCACAGGATAAAGAGCTTTTACAAAAACAGAGGGATGTTGATCTGCTGGAAAAACACAAATTAAGACAATCCCTGGAAATAGCACACCAGAAACACCAGGTAGAGATCAGGGAACGGGAAAAAAATGAGCTGGAACAAAAGAACAGGATTCAGGACCTGGTGCTTATGCAGAAAGAGAGAGAGAAGAAGCAGCAGGAACAGGAAATAAACTTGCTTGAAGCACAGAAAAAAAACCAGCAACTGCAACTTGAGAAAGAAACGGAAGCAAGGAAAAAAGCCTACTGGATGATAGGTCTTGCAGCTATTATTGCGATCCTGATATTTTTAGGCTTATTATCAACAAGAAGAAAAAATCAGCAGCTTGCAAAGCAAAAAAGACTTATAGAAGAGAAAAACCAGGATCTGGAACAGAAAAACGAAGAGATCATGGCGCAGAAAGAAAGCCTTCAGGAAGCCAATACTGAAATACAGAAAAAAAATGTGGACCTTCAGGAAAAGTCTGAGGAAATAATGACACAGAACGATCATATTACCAGGCAAAAAGAAGAGATCGAACTGAAGAATAAAGATATAACCGACAGTATTCAGTATGCAAGCAGAATTCAAACCGCAGTACTTGCCCCGATAGAAACTGTAAAAAGCATATTGCCTGAAAGCTTTATCCTTTTCAAACCCAAAGATATAGTAAGCGGAGATTTCTACTGGTTTACCAGGCAAAACGGACGAATATACATTGCAGCGGCAGACTGCACAGGTCACGGTGTTCCGGGGGCATTTATGAGCATGCTCGGATCTACTTTCCTTAACGAGATCCTAAACAATAATGCTAACCCTTCTGCAGATCTTATACTTAATGAATTACGTAATAATGTAATGAACTCCCTGAGACAAAAAGGAGAAGAAGGCGAAGCCAAAGACGGTATGGATATTGCCATGTGCGTTATAGATAAAAGTAAAAATATAATTGAGTTCTCAGGTGCACATAACCCGCTGTATATTATTAGTAACGGTGAGCTGAAAAAGATCGACGGCGACCGTATGCCTATTGGTATTCATGGTAAATCAGACATCCCCTTTAAAAACCATATCCATAAGATAAGAAAAGACGAAACATATTATATCTTCTCTGACGGTTATGCAGACCAGTTCGGCGGAGGTGAAGGAAAAAAATTCAAATACAAGCAATTCCAAGAACTGCTTATAAATATTCACACCCAACCAATGGAAGAGCAAAAAGAAATATTGAACTCCAGCTTCGAAGAATGGAGGGGCGATTATACCCAGATCGATGACGTGCTTGTGATAGGGATGAAAATAGATAATTGATCCCGGATACCGGATACATGCAGGTGTTATTGAAACTTCGCTACCTGTTTATTAAATATTAAAATAATATTAACCAAATTTAAACTTTATATTATTTAAAGTATCTAATAGTTATTATTAACTTATTATTAATGAAAATATATTCTGTCCTTATATTTTTGCTGATCTTATTTAGCTGTTCTTTCACTTTTTCCCAGGAAAATTTTTATGATATAGACAGTATCAGAGAGATCAGGATATATTTTGAGGAATCCGACTGGGATCATATACTTGACAGTCTTTTCGAAGCAGGTGAACAGGAACGTCTGTTAGGCAACCTGGTAGTTGACGGCACTCCTTTGGATAGCTGTGGCATACGCTATAAAGGATACAGCTCAGTGGATGTTGACCGCGTAAAAAACCCATTCAATATTAAGCTTGACTATGTGATCCCTGATCAGGAATACATGGGGATTAACAAGATCAAACTGAGCAACGTACTGCATGATCCATCCTTTATCAGGGAAACCATGTCTTATGAGATCGCAAGGAAATATATGCCCGCATCACGGGCTAATTATGCCAATGTATATATAAACGATACCCTGATGGGCTTATATACCAACGTAGAAGCAGTAAACAAAGATTTTGTAGATGATCACTATGGCTCAAGAGAGAACAGCTTCTTTAAAGGTAATCCCGAAGAGCTTATATATCCTTACGGATCAAATGCAAACCTTCAGTATTATGAGGATGATACAGCAACTTATTATACGTATTATGACATTAAATCGGATTATGGATGGGCAGACCTGCTTGACCTGATCCATACACTGAACCAGGAACCGGAAAACCTGGATTCTATACTAAATATCGACCGTACATTATGGATGCATGCATTTAACTATACACTCGTTAACCTTGACAGTTATATTGCCTATTCACAGAATTATTATTTGTATCAGGATGATAACAGTATCTTTAATCCGGTTTCCTGGGACCTGAATATGTCATTCGGAAGTTTCAGGTTCTCGGACGGATCTTACGGTGCATTCTCCGGCAACGTTACTATCGAACAGGCAAAGAACCTTGATCCGCTGCAACTTCTTGAATTCGCTGTTTCTCCCCGCCCACTCGTGACAAACCTGCTGCAAACCGATATTTATAAACGTATGTACATTGCCCATATCAGGACAATAATCAACGAAAATATTTTGTCTGGTGAATATTATACCAGGGGGCAGGCAATACAGACAATGATAGATGCTGATGTGCAAAATGATCCAAATAAATTCTATTCCTATGACGATTTTATTAATAACCTTACTATGACTGTCGGTGGCACCGGAGATATGATCGAATACCCGGGTATCACTGATCTGATGGAAGACAGAACAGACTACCTTTCTTCATATAACGGATTTCAGGGTGCACCGGTTATAACAGATATCAGTAATTCACCCCAGGAACCTGAACCGGGAGAAGAGATCACAATTACAGCCACAATAACAGGGGCAACATATACATTTATAGGTTACAGATATTATTTCAGGGATAAATTCATTAAAACCGAAATGTTTGACGACGGAGCCCACAATGACGGTGCTGCAGGAGATAATATATACGGGGCTAAAATAATTGCAGGAGATAATGTTACCCAGTATTATATCTATGCGGAAAATGACAGTGCAGGAGCATTCTCACCGCTTAGAGCCGAGTACGAGTATTATACGATACAGGCAAACCTTAATGAACCCGGAGTAGTGATAAACGAATTCATGGCATCCAATTCGACTACTGTGACAGACCAGGATGGAGAATATAATGACTGGATAGAACTTTACAATAATAGTGATTCCGATTTTGACCTTAACGGACTATACCTGTCAGATAACCCGCTGAATATAATGAAATGGCCATTCCCGGACACATCAATCAAAGCTAATGATTTTCTGATCGTATGGGCGGACGAAGACGGCTCCCAGGAAGGATTACATGCTAACTTTAAACTATCTGCAACAGGTGAAATCATCTATCTTGCTGTTTCGGAAAATAACATCCTTGATTCTGTAACTTTCGGGCAGCAGACAACAGATGTGACAACAGGACGGTACCCAAACGGAACAGGTGCATTTGTGCAGATGCCTCCTACATTCTCCGACTATAATACCTCATACCAGATCGATGAGATAATAAATCGACCTGTTATGAGACTATGCCCTAATCCTGCTTCGGAATATGTAAATATAATATTATTCAATATGCCCGAAGAACAATGCGAAGTTGAGCTATGGGATATAAACGGCAGAATAATAAATAAAGAACAAATATTTACAGACAACAGCACTTTTGTTTTAAACATGAAAATTACGGAATATTCTAAGGGTATCTATATAATAAAGCTGAAATCAAAATCTTACATATTAAATAAAAAATTAATAATTAATTAAGAAAAAAACTATGAAACGAATAATTACCTCAATGCTGTTATTAACGTCATCTGTTATGATCTGCAACCTTTATTCACAGACAATAATAAGCTTTACTACTGATAACGGGTTGCCTCATAATTGCGTAAACTGTATAGCTATTGATGCAGATGACAATGCATGGATGGGCACACAGTCCGGTGTGGCAATGTATGACGGTACAGACTGGACATATTTTACAACAGACGACGGTTTGCTGCATAACACGATCATTTGTGTCACTGTTGACAGCCAGGGAAATGTGTGGGCAGGTACTGATTACGGACTTTGTAAATATAACGGCTCTGTCTGGAGCTCTTATACTACAAGCGATGGTATGGCAAGCAACTGGGTAAAATATATTGCAGAAGATGCGGACGGGAATATCTGGGTAGGGACAATGGCAGGCGTTTCAAAATTCAACGGCACAGACACATGGGATAATTACGGGATAACAGAAGGTATGCCAAGCGGTGCATGTTTTATCACTTTTGACGATCAGGGAAATAAATGGTTTGGTACTTTTATGAGTGGGATGGTTAAATATGATGACAGTGACTTCACAGCTTATACAACAACAGAAGGGTTGCTGGACGATTTTAATATACTCTCCATTGCAATAGATGACCAGAACTACAAATGGGTAGCTACCTCTCAGGGGATATCAGTTTTTGATAACAGCAACGCATGGTCAGCCAATTACCTTATGGCTGACGGCTTGTTTACAGAAGCTGTAAAAGACATAGATATAGATTCCGGGGGAGATCTGTGGATAGCAACCTACACAGATTACCTTAATGAAGGCGCTGTAAATAAATTCAACGGTACAGACTGGGAATATTTCATGGTTGACGAAGACCAGGCAATTGACAGCCTTATCAGTATCACGATCCGTCGTCTTGCAATAGATTCAGAGGATAATGTCTGGGTTGCAACAGGAAACGGAGTTTCTAAGATAATAAACTCAGGCGTAGGCATACAGGACAATGATCATCAACAGGACTTTATTTTATATCCTAATCCGGCATCAGATCATTTTATTATCACTCCGGGTGAAGACGGGATAGTCAGAATATATGATGTCGCTATGAATAATGTCTCTGTGTTTAAAAATAAAGGAGAGAAACAAGTGTCTATTTCTGTTGAGGGGTTTGCTCCGGGAGTATATTTCGTAAAAACAGGTAATGCTACAAAAAAACTGATGATCATGCGTTAATCTGTTTTATCAGGCATTTTACATTCATTTTTCCTATTTTCCCGTCAAATTATTGGGTTTTAAAAAAAAATACTATATTTGGGTATTCTGATATTTCAGATATTGTAATACAACTAACCCTTTAATAATACATACTATGAAAATATACCCGGTATTTGGAAAAATTTCCAAATCTATTACAACAATTTCTTTATTTATTGTAATTGTTGTATCAGGCTATCAGGCAGAAAGCCAGAATGTTGCCATCTCTGATGATGATTCCTACACAGCAGATCCATCAGCTATGCTGGACGTAAAATCCCTGACAAAAGGGATGCTGGTTCCCCGTATGACAACAGCACAGAGGGAAGCCATTACCGATCCTGCAACTGGGCTGCTGGTCTTTGACACTGACGAGTTGAGCTTCTACTTTTACAGCACCTCCGGCTGGGCAAACCTGTCATCAGGGAATCCGAGCGATCTCTGGACATTGTCAGGGTCAAACGTATATCTCACAAATGCAGGTCATAACCTTGGAGTAGGTTCAACAACACCGGTAGGTAAGCTGGAAGTCAAAGGTGATGCCTCATCAGGTATTGACGAACCGCTTTTTGCTGTTGTCAATACATCTGATGACACGGTATTTGCCGTTTATTCAGAAGGTGTGCGCATATATGTGAATGACGATGCTGCAAAAGCATCAGGCAGCAAGGGTGGGTTTGCCGTAGGTGGCTTCAGCACAGCCAAGGATCTGACGAATGACTACTTATGGGTAACACCTGACAGTGTAAGGATATATGTAAAAGATGAAGACGGAGGAAAAGCCAATAAAGGCGGATTTGCCGTAGGCGGGTTCAGCGGAGCAAAAGGCTTTACAAATGAATTCCTGCATGTCACCCCGGACAGCACTAAAGTGATGGTGGACGGAAGTGCCGGCTTTAAGGTCAATAATATCGAAACCGGTGAAGAGGAAGAATATCTGCACCTTACTCCGGAGAATACATTTATTGGTTATCACAGTGGTTATAACACATTACCTTCAGGACTAAACGGCATTTATAACTCTTTCATAGGTCATGAAGCCGGATACAGTAATGTCAGCGGATCTAATAATGTAAATATAGGATACCTTGCCGGCCAAAGCTGCACATCAAGCTTTAATATACTAATTGGAAATGAAGCAGGTAAAGTTACTACAGGAGATTACAACATATTTATTGGTGAACAAAGCGGAATGACCAATGCAGGAGGAAATAATAATGTATTCATGGGATTCAGGGCCGGACAGGATAATACTAACGGATATTACAATCTTTTCCTGGGATACAGGAGTGGTGCAGATAATACAACAGGTTATAATAACACATTTATCGGACGGGGATCCGGAGAATATAATACTGTAGGAAACAATAATCTGTTTATAGGTGCCCAGGCAGGATATGTTTCAAATGGATCAGGAAATGTGTGTATCGGATACAGGGCAGGATATTTTGAAACAAACTCAAACAAATTATATATTGAGAACTCAAATTCAACATCACCACTGATATATGGAGAATTTGACAATAATATGGTTGTAATTAACGGAAATGCAAGCCATAATGGAGAAAACCGTACTTTTTTCGTTAACGGGGAAGCCGGAGGAACAGCAGCCTGGTTCAATGATAGTGACAAAAAATTAAAAAAGAATATATACGTGATTCCTGATGCTTTAAAAAAAGTTCAGCAATTACAGGGTGTAAATTTCGAATGGAAAGATCCTGAAAAACATTCTCCGGGAATACAAATGGGATTTATCGCACAGGAAGCAGAAAACATTATTCCGGAAGTTGTTTCTAATAATGGAAATAAATATTCTATGCAATATGCTCCGATCACTGCCCTTCTTGTGGAAGCAATTAAAGAACAGCAGAAAATAATTGAGGAGCAGCAAAATATATTAGATACTTTTGAATCAGATAATATACAATTGAAAAAAGATACAGAATCTCTAAAAGCAGAACTTGAGGAAATAAAAGAAATCCTCAATGCTTCTGTAAAAAATTAATCATTTTATAAAATTAACTTAACGGAGGATAAATTATGCCAGTAACCGGTTTACAAAGGGATAAATTTGCATTTTTATTTTCAGGTCTTACTGATACGCGCTATATAAGTGACCTGGAAAAAGTATACAATACTCTAATCGAATACTATAATTTCATACCGGATAATATATGGGTTGTCCAGGGTGTATCGCCCTTTGCAGGAACATTTAATGACCTGCCTGCAGCCAATCAAATAGTTATCTCAACAGATGTTGAACTGAAAACTGCTTTTGACATTTTCGCACAATATGTACAGACCAATGATGTAAACCTGACCGGTGATGAAAAAAACACTGCATTTGTTTATATTACAGGAGATGGCACTACAGTTACAGGTCAGTCAAAACTGATAATAAATGATATTGGAGATTACGTTGATACAGAATGGTTCACAAAATTAGTACAAATACCCTTTGATCCTCCGACAAGCATTGTAATGCCATATCTGGAAAAAAGCCAGGTAAGCGTTATTATGCAACAATCTTATTCCGGAGGATTCCTGACCTCATTACAGGATTCTGATCTTTTAGAGCAAAGATGCTTTATCAGTGCATGTGGCTCAACAGAAACCAGTGACGGCGATGCTACAGGCGGATATTTTACTGATGCATTTACAATAGCACTCAGACAGAACGAAGCTCTTCCTCCTACACATCCGACATATCCTGATCAATACGCTGATCAATTAGATGCAGCTAATGATGCATTACTGGTTTCATTCGGAGAAGCAGTAGAATTTGCTGCAGCTAAAAACAGTGCTACTAACTATACACATAACAACTGGGGCGAAGCATATAAATACATAGGCAAACCCGTATTCTATATCCGTGACGGTGATCCCCAATGGTGGGAAAGCCCTGATATCTACCTTACCCACCCAAACCATCCCACAGCTCCGGCAGGCGACCTGTACATTCCTGACGCTATTGGCTCAACTGCCCCTTATAACAATACTATATGTATTAATATGAGAAATACAGGTACACACCCTGTCAGATGCTATTCTATGGGAATAGAGCTATTCAAAACCGGTGCGGGTGCAACGAATGAACAACTGACAGTTACGGACAGAATACCAACTGCTCTTGTTATGAAACCTATCCTGGTTTCAGATATCGGCACAGCAAAAGACAATCCCGACACTCATGAGTGGAACACTCCCTTTTATGAAGGGCTGAGACATGAATGTGTCAGGGCGGAAGGCAAACTTCTTGCTGCAGATGTTGACTTTGTATGGAATTATCGTGTTAATGATTTTGAAGCCCAGGTAAATACAGACGAGATGACAGTAGTCCCCCCCTCTCCTCCGCCACCGGAACCTGATCCCGGATCAGATGAAACTCCCGAACCGGAACCGGGTGACGACTTCAAAGGAACAAACGAAAACTCCTATGCTATCAAAAATCCTTTTGATGAAGATAAAAAATTTATAATCGTATTTCCCAGGGAATATATCCGCTATAAGAACAGGATCAAAATAAACTGGTTTGAAGTGCCCGAAAAACTAAATTCCGAAGTAGGTCCGTTAGAAGTGATAAATGAAGGTTTTTATTTTATTCCTCTGGATATAAAAGCTAAACAAAAAAAGGAACTTATCTTCCAGTTAAGCTTACATCCAAAATTCAAATTCACAAAACCCATCAGACTCCCCTTCGAGATCCTTGTGGAAGGGAAATACGACCAGCCATTGCTGAATTTCAACCCGTTAAACCCGGGTGTGGATCCACGTAAATTTGCACCTCTGTCCGGTATCACTGTAGTAATTAAAAAAGGCTGCTCAACTATTAAGGGAATGGTGCTTGATAATAATAAAAAGCCTGTCCCGGATGCCATTGTTTATCTTCGTACTTTTAATGGCCGTAAAGTTGCTACTGTAAGAACTGATAAAAAAGGTAAATATATCCTTAAGGAAATAAGCCCTAATAACTATTTCCTGAAAGCTGAAGCTGACGGGCATTCATCTGAGGAAAAGGTTACTTTCCTGACAGACGGCAAAGTCCAGGACGAAATTTTAATGCTTACCAAAAATGAACCAATAGAATACAAAAATGTAAAAGTCATTCTCGATAAGGTAAGGATACTAAATGACCATGACTATGGCAGAAACAAGGGAGAGATAATATTCACATCCATGGTCATGCCGGATAATGATCTTAAGGCAAGACAAAAGACCAGGTTGCCCGAAGACGGTTTCTTTAAGGTTAGCGACAAGCCCGGTGAGAACGAGATAGAGATAGGCAAGACCATCTTTGAAGGCAAGGTGCGTAACAACCACCTGTCAATATCCATCGGTGCAAGGGACTATGACTACCATATCAATCCTGATGATCCGCTGAAAAGATACTACAGGGTATTCACCGGAGATCCTGACAACTGGTATGGAGAATATAAGCCCGGCGACGAGATCATGGACAAGGAAAGGTTAAGTGACTGGCTGCTCTGGTTCAGTATAGTTAAAGACTAGCTGTTTGAAGTTTGATGTTTGATGTTTGATGTTTGATGTTTGATGTTTGATGTTTGATGTTTGATTTTTGTCATTAGATTGGTCATTCTGTATTCTGTATCAAATTCCCGTTTTATTATTTCCCTATTTATAACTATCTTTGCCTCCTTCATTTCCTTATATGAACATTACAGGCATGAGAACATTATTAATTGGTTTATTAGTTGTATTTACCTTCAGTATTTCATGTAATGATCATGAAAAAGATAAAAAAGAGACACCTCCTTCCGAAGATATATCTTTAGAGGTTCCATCAGAGATCAGGGTAGCTGTTTTTGAAGGTTACGGAGCATCCCCCGGATGTATCACTGATGCTGTTGAAGCACTAAAATTAGATAAAGATATTTCTGCTGAAACGATCAGTGCAGCGGAGATCATTACAGGAGGTCTTGATAATTTCGATGTACTGGTGATCCCGGGAGGAGGTGGAAGCAGGCAATACAGCAATATGGGTGACCTGGGAGTGCAAAAGATCATTGATTTTGTCATGAATAAGGGAAAAGGAATTGTCGGGATCTGTGCAGGAGCATACCTGCTGACCAATACCCCCGGATATACCTGCCTGAAACTATCAGGAGCACAGGCTATTGACCTTGAGCATGATGAGAGAGGCCACGGTATTGCAGAATTTGAAATGACAGAGGAAGGCGGGGAGATATTCCCCGAACTGAAAGACCTTAATTCCTGTTTTGTATTCTATTACGAAGGTCCTGTCATAATCCCTGCAGAAAACGATACAATATCATATACCTCGCTTGCAACAATGAAAAGCGATATCCATCTACAGAATAATGCACCTGAAGGTATGACACCCGGGAAACCCTGTTTCCTGAATTCCAAAGCAGGAAAAGGCAAAGTGTTCCTTACTTCATGCCACCCGGAAACAACACCCGGAATGAGATGGACAGTGCCAAGAATGGCACGATGGACAGCAGGAAAAGAACTGACCGGATATTCTGAAAATGTTGTTCGCCCTGATATATATTCAGAGGAAATACTTTTCGATGAGGAATTGAATAATGAAGAAAGCATGATGTTCAATGATCTTATATATGGCAGTGCCCGGGAAAAAATTAAAGCAATAGAAAGGCTGGTGGAGATACATTCATGGTCAGCAAGATACCGGATACCGGGATTGCTGAGAGATGCCGACCAAAATGTAAGGTTAGCTGCTGCTAAAGCGCTTGTTGATATAGAATATACATCAGAAATTGACGATCTTGAGGCATCTTTACTTATAGAAAAAGACGAAAATTGTAAAGCTGAGTTGAAAAAATGCCTTGATGCTTTAAAAAATATGATCCACATAAATTATTAAAATATACAGTAACAATGCCGAGTTTTGTAATTACAGAAAAATGCGATGGTTGTAAAGCAGAGGACAAAACCGCCTGTCAGTACGTATGTCCCAATGACCTGATGGTACTGGATATGGCGACAAACAAAGCTTATAACAGGGCTGTTGAGATGTGCTGGGAATGTTACAACTGTGTAAAGATATGCCCTGCACAGGCTATTGAAATAAGAGGATATGCGGATTTCATGCCTTTGGGAGGTGTGGTACAGCCACTCAGAAGTTCCGATGCAATAATGTGGACTGTTAAATTCAGGGACCAGTCACTTAAAAGGTTTAAATTTCCAACCAGAACGATACCTGAAGGGACAGCAGATCCCGATGCAGGATTCGACACAGGGACGGAAGACCTGAAAAGCCCCGTATTGCGGACAGAGCCGGAGTCGTTGGGGTTGACGGAACTACCAGAAAATTTATAATACGAATCCCCCCGATGCAAATATACTAATGGATACTAATAAACAAATACGAAGCACGAATTCCGAATTCCGAAACAAATATTAAATGAATAAAAAACAAAATTCAAAACAATACGATTTAGAGGATAGAACACTGAAATTTGCTCAGAGAACCAGAGCATTTATTAAAGAACTCCCAAAAACAATTTCAAATATTGAGGATAGTAAACAGTTAAATAAAGCATCAGGTTCAGTTGGAGCAAACTATATCGAAGCAAATGAATCAATAAGTAAAAAGGATTTTGTTTATAGAATTAAAGTTTGTCGTAAAGAAGTAAAAGAAAGCAGATATTTTTTAAAATTAATTGATATTGATACTATTATACATTTAGAACAAGTAAAAGAGGAACTAATAAAAGAGGCTACAGAACTAATGAATATATTTGGTTCTATTATAAGAAAGACAGAATAATTTTTGAATATTTGATCATTCGAATTTTGAATTTGTTTCGAATTTCGATATTCGAATTTCGATATTAATTATTTTGCATATTGATATAACCTGATTTGTATTAAAATAACTGATCTGTACAATGATCCAAAATTTTGAAACGGTAGAAATAAACACCGACCTTCTCATCCTTGGTGGCGGCATGTCCGCCTGTGGCGCTGCGTATGAAGCAGCATACTGGGCAAAAAAGCATAACCTTAAAGTCACTGTTGTTGATAAAGCGGCAATGGACAGAAGCGGAGCCGTGGCAATGGGCCTGTCTGCAATAAATATGTATATAGGGCTTAAAGAAGGGAAAAACACTGTTCAGGACTATGTGAATTATGTAAAGAACGACCTGATGGGAATTGCCCGGGACGACCTTGTGGCAAACATTGCAAGACACGTGGATTCGTCAGTGCACCTGTTCGAAAAATGGGGGCTGCCGATATGGAAGAATGATAATGGTAGTTACATAAATGAAGGACGCTGGCAGATCATGATACACGGCGAATCCTATAAAACCATTGTTGCAGAGGCTGCTAAAAATGCGTTAAAGGAGCTGGGAGATAACGGATCGTATTATGAACGCATATTTATTACAGGTCCTCTGATGGATGGTGACCGGTGTGTGGGGGCTACAGGATTCAGTGTGCGCGAGAACAAATTCTATATTTTCAGAGCAAAAGCTGTGCTTACCGCTATGGGCGGCGCTGTGCATGTCTTCAAACCGCGGTCTGTGGGTGAAGGTCTCGGAAGATCATGGTATCCGCCGTTCAATTCAGGAGCAAGCGCATATTTTACCATTGCTGCAGGCGCTGAGATGACATGCCAGGAAGTACGGTTCGTACCTGTACGGTTCAAGGATGCTTATGGTCCTGTAGGGGCATGGTTTCTGTTGTTCCAGGCACAGGCAAAAAATGCTCTTGGAGAAGATTATATGGAAACCAGGGCAGCAGAACTGGAAAAATGGGCGCCGTACGGGCTGACCGACCCCATACCTGCAAACCTGAGAAATTATCTTATGATGCTTGATATAATGGATGGCAAAGGTCCGATATACATGAGAACTGATGAAGCAATTAAAAATATCGTTGATAATATTGGTGATGAAAAAGAAAAGATGAGGCACTTAAGGAAACTGGAGATGGAAGCATGGGAGGATTTTCTTGACATGACCATCAGCCAGGCCCTTCACTGGGCATCATCCAATATCATGCCTGACAGGGATCCTTCGGAGATCGCAGCATGCGAACCCTACTTCATAAGCTCTCATTCGGGAGCTTCAGGCGCATGGATCAGTGGTCCGGAAGATCTGTCTCCATCAGCATACCACTGGGGCTATGCCCAGATGACTACGGTAAAAGGGCTGTTCGCTGCCGGTGACGCTTCAGGTGCTTCAAGCCATAAATTTTCCTCAGGTTCATTCACAGAAGGAAGGATCGCAGGTAAGGAAGCTGTAAGATATTGCACGGATAATGCGGAAATGATAAATATCAGCGAGGAACAGATAAATGAATTAAAAAATATAATACTGAACCCGCTGGAGCTGTTCCAGACTCATAAAGACTATTCAACAGATAAAAATGTTAACCCCGCTTTTATTAAACCCAAAGATTTCATGTTGAGGCTCCAGAAGATCATGGATGAATATGCAGGGGGTGTGTCCTCGAATTTCCGTACTTCCAAAGCAATGCTCAATAAAGGTCTTGAGTTGCTTGCCATGCTGAGGGAAGATTCGGGTAAGCTGGCTGCCGAAGACCTGAATGAGCTGATGAGATGCTGGGAGAATATACACAGGCTGGAACAGGCTGAGGCGCATTTAAGGACAATGATGTTCAGGGAAGAGACCCGCTGGCCCGGATACTATTTCAGAACTGATTTCCCTGAGATGAAAGACGACTGGAAATGCTTTGCCAACTGTAAAAAAGATCCCAATACCAACGAATGGGAGATGATGAAGAGGGAGGTTATTGAGCTATAAATAAAACATACTACCAAGCGCCACATTAATTATAAACTGTTTTTAACAATCTTCCGGATTTTCAATCAAATATTCTATTTTTATCATCTTAATAAATTCTTTTTATTTGCATTTGAAAAAACAATTCCACCGAATTAAGAAAAAATACGAGGTTACGAACTACTAATATTCGTAATTCGTAATTTCGTAACAAATTCGTACTTCGATGGCGAAATTTGTTATTTATGAATAAACCGGTACTTGTCATAGGAGGCGGGATCAGCGGGATCACCTGCGCAGTGGAGATTGCAGAGACAGGGCATGAAGTGATACTTGTAGAAAAACTGCCGTATTTGGGCGGACGCGTATCACAGCTCAACAGGTACTTCCCTAAACTGTGCCCCCCGTGGTGCGGACTCGAAATAAATTTCGGCAGAATAAAAAACAACAGCAGGATAAAAATATATACCTCAGCAGCTGTAAAAAATATCTCGGGATCAAAAGGTGACTTCACTGTTACTCTTGAAAAAAAACCTGGCTATGTGAATGATAATTGCACTGTTTGCGGTGAATGTGAAAAAGTATGCCCTGCAGAACGGCCTGACGGTTTTAACTATGGCATGAAAAAAACCAAAGCAATATACCTTCCCCATGAAATGGCATTTCCCTATAAATATACTATTGACAGTGAATACTGTAAAAAAGAAAACTGCAATAAATGTGTTGAAGTATGTAAATACAATGCCATAAACCCGGATATGCAACCCGAAGATATTACTGTTAATGCCCACTCTGTTATTTACGCCACCGGATGGCAGCCTTATGACGCAGGAAAGATAGATAATCTTGCTCCGGGCACCCATCCGGATATAATAACAAATGTGATGATGGAAAGGCTTATGGCTCCGGGCGGATCTACGGAAGGTAAGCTGCTGTGCCCTTCGGACAGCAGGATCCCGAAAACAGTAGCCTTTATTCAGTGCGCCGGATCACGCGACGAAAACCACCTGCCCTGGTGCTCCGGAGTGTGCTGCCCGGCAACACTGAAACAAGCGCTGACAATAAGAGAGCTTTATCCTGATATTAAAATTAAAATATTCTATATAGACCTGCGTGTTACAGGACGTAATGAAGATATGCTGAAGAAGGTCGAACAGGATCCCGGTACAGAACTGGTAAAAGGAAAATCTGCGGGTATTGAAAAAGATACAGAAAATAAAGGACTGATAATAAAAACCGAAGATATATTATCGGGCAATATCAGGAATGACCATGCAGATTTGGTTGTGCTGGCTACAGGGATCATGCCATCGGAAACAGGCAACAGCAAGATTAAATATGATGATCATGAATATATAAATACTGATCTGCCGGAGGAAGGAATTTTGGTAGCAGGATGTGCCAAAAGACCCATGGATGTCTCAGCATCACTAAAAGACGCTACAGGAGCAGCACTGAAGGCGATCCAGAAGTAAGCTTGAAAACCAGCAATGACGATAGAATGATTGAACGAAGGAGCGATTGAGCGAGAGGGCGAAATACCGGATATTTAGAGCCCTAAGGGCGATAGAATTCAGCACAGGGCAACGCCCTGTGTTAAAGAATTCAATTCCAAAAGCGATTGTATTGCGGCGTTTTTCAAAGAAAGGTATTTATTGCAATCGCAACATGCAGGAATCGAACAATGAAACAATCGAACCTGGGACATGCAACATGCAACTTAAAATTACTAAAAGCTAACAGCTAAAAGCTAATAGCTAAAAAAAAATGACTACTAACAATAACATAGGAATTTTTATCTGTACAGGTTGCGGGATCGGGGAAAGCCTCGATACGGAAGCTTTATGCGAAACTGCAATAAAAGAAGGCACTATGTGTTGTACTCATAATGCCCTGTGCAGCGATGAAGGAACGGCACTTATAAATAAGGAAATACCTGATAATGAACTTACCGCTGTTATTATTGCCGCATGCTCACCCCGGATCAAAACAAAAGAATTCAGCTTTCAACAGGATATTATCACTGAAAGGGTAAACCTTCGCGAACAGGTCGTAATGTGCCATCCTGCCGTAGATGAAGATACACAAATGCTTGCACAGGACAATATCCGGATGGGCATTGCCAAAACAAAAAATATTCGTATCCCGCAACCATATATCGGTGAGAATCTTAATTCGGACATACTGGTCGTAGGTGGCGGTATAACAGGAATAACATCAGCCATCGAAGGAGCAAAAGCAGGATACAAGATCACGGTCATTGAAAAAGAACCAAAACCAGGAGGATGGGCATGTAAACTGCTGAAACAACTTCCTCAGAAAATACCTTATACCGAACTTTCCGATAATATGATCAATGAAAAGATCAGCGAACTGGAAAATTCCAATAACATAACGATACATACATCATCACTGATCACTAAGATCACAGGAGAGCCCGGCATGTTCGATGTGACTGTTGACAAGAACGGAGAAGTGATAAACCTCAGGGCAGGAGCGATTGTAATGGCAACAGGCTGGAAACCTTATGATGCTTCAAAGCTCACCGAATATAATTATGGTGTAAATAAAAATGTTATAACAAATATCGAATTTGAAGAGCTGGCGAAAAATAACAATATTTCCAGACCGTCAGACAATAAAAAGGCTGATAAAATATTGTTTATCCAGTGTGCAGGATCAAGGGATGAAAAACACCTGCCTTATTGCTCAACATACTGCTGCGCCACTACCCTGAAACATGCAAAATATGCAAGGGATATGAACAAAGACTCTACAGTCTTTATCATCTATAAAGATATAAGAACCCCGGGTATGTATGAACATTTCTACCAGGAAATACAGAAAGATGATCATATCTTTTTCACTAAAGGGGAAGTTACGGAGATAACAGAAAAAAACGGTACATCTGATGTTACAGTAGAAAATACACTGATCGGGGAAACCATAAAGATAGAGGTTGACCTTGTTGTTCTTGCAACAGGTATGACACCGGCAAACAGCGATGAACTTAACCTCGGATACAGGCTCGGCAAAGGACTTCCGTCATTAAAATATGATTTCCCTGATTCACATTTTATATGTTTCCCTTATGAAACAAGAAGGACAGGCATATATGCTGCCGGAGCATTAAGAGCGCCTATGGATATAATGTCCTGCAAGGAAGACGCCTGCGGCGCCATGTTAAAGGCAATACAATGTGTGGAGAGTGTGAAACGGGGTGAATCGGTTCATCCGAGGTCAGGAGACATATCATTTCCCGAATTGTTCATGGACAGGTGTACGGACTGTAAAAGGTGCACTGAGGAATGTCCGTTCGGGTCTTATGATGAAACGGAAAAGGGCACTCCCCTGCCCCATCCGAACCGTTGCAGAAGATGCGGTATCTGCCTGGGTGCATGCCCGGAAAGGATAATCAATTTCAGCGACTTTAACATAGAAAGTGTATCAGCAATGATCAAAGCCTTTGAAGTGCCTGACGAATTTGAGGAAAAACCACGCATCCTTGCTTTTGTATGTGAGAATGATGCTTATCCTGCATTCGATATGGCAGGATATAACAGGCTTGAATACAGCGCTTATGTCAGGATAATACCTGTACGATGTATAGGATCGGTAAATAAAGTATGGATATCAGACGCCTTTTCACAGGGATTTGACGGTATTATGCTTATCGGATGCAAGCCCGGTGACGATTACCAGTGTCACTATATCAGCGGCAGCGAGCTGACAGACACCAGGGCGGAGAATTTCCAGGAAGCGCTGCAGACCATGATGCTGGAACCGGAAAGGATACATACTGAATTTATAGAGATAAACGAATATAACAGAATACCACAGATCATAAACGATTATGTGGAGACAATAGAAACTATAGGGCCAAATCCGTTTAAGGGAATGTGAATATGAATTAACCTAATGTCAAATTAACCTAATTGATCTAAAAAATAAACAATAATAAAAAAAATTATAAAAAACCAATAGTAATAGTGTATAGAATTTGGAAATTGGGATTTGGGATTTGGGATTTGTTTAGATCAATTATCCCGAAGGGATCCCTTTGGTAAAATTATTAAGACGAACTTGTCCCGACAGCGAAGCTGATCGGGATCTCACAAGTTATTAATAAACTATATGGCAGATATAAATTACATACAACCCGACATCGACTTTATCAGGCAGGTAAAGAAAGAATGCGGATCGTCGCTTACTGCATGCATGCAGTGCGGAACATGCTCCGTTGTATGTGAGCTGTCACCCGGGGACAAACCCTTCCCCAGGAAAGAGATGATGTGGTCTGCCTGGGGACTGAAAGAAAAACTATACGGTGATCCCGATATCTGGCTCTGCCACCAGTGCGGTGACTGCACAACATACTGCCCCAGGGATGTCAGACCATCAGAAGTGCTTGCTTCACTACGATACAGAAGCTATATGCATTACGCAAGACCGAAATTCCTGGGTAAATTACTCGGTAATCCCTTATTACTGCCCGTTGTTATAGCGATCCCTGTAATTATAATACTCGGAATACTATACCTGGCAGGCACGACAAAGATTCCTGAAGGTGAAATTAATTATTCAAAATTCTTTCCTCACATATACCTTAACACATCTTTTCTATTCCTGGTGATCCTTGTATTTGCCGGATTATTTTCAGGATTACGGAAGTTCCGGCTGGATATGAAAAATAATATGCCCGGCACAAAAAAGAATAGCATTTTAAAAAGCTTTATAGTAGCACTGAAAGACAGCCTGACACATAAAGACTTCAAATCATGCAAAGCCCAGAAATTCAGGTATAGTGCACATTTACTAATGCTCTTCGGATTTCTTATACTGCTTATGGTGACTGTAGTAGCTATCTTTGCAGTGGTCTTTGATGAATATCCGCTTACACTGTGGCACCCTGCAAAAATAGCAGGCAATATTGCATCGGTAATGCTTACTGCCGGATGCCTGATAATCATTTACCAGAGGATCGTAAATAAAGACATCCTGGGAAAAAGCAATTACTACGACTGGTTCTTTATTATCTCATTACTGTTACTGACACTTTCAGGAGTGCTGACTGAAATTGCACGGTTCCAAAACTGGTATTCCGCATACCATATATATTTTATTCACCTTGTTCTGGTTTGGATAATAATTATTTATATGCCATATACAAAATTCGGGCATTTCATGTACAGACTGACAGCCCTCACTTATGCCCACCGTATAAACCGCAGGTGAGAAATCCCAACTTCAAACTTCAAACTTCAAACTTCAAAATCCCAAATAACAAAAATTTGAGGTTTGAGGTTTGAATTTGGGATTTTAATGTTTCAGTATCCCCAGCTCTTCTCCCTCTTATCGTAATAATTTATTGAAAATTGCAATGTAGGTCTGATACGCTGTGCAGAGCCTCCGAACACAAAATATAATCCCAGGCGGAAACGCTGCCTCTGTATTCGTATTGTTCTTTCAGGGCCAAAATAAAAATCAAAATAATGATAATCTGCATCCCTGATCCATGAATAATTCATGCCGGCATGGGTATATATCCTTAACCGCCTGAAAAAAGGTATATAATTGACTATTGCACCATTGAAATGATGAACATAATGAGCCTCAAAATACATATCGTCAGTGCTTATTGTCTTTTCCATCAACTGGTTCTGCATAGGTGTTGAAAAAAACCAGTTATCGCCCCTGGGATATATTTTCAGGTTCTCATAATACATCGAATCCGTATTGAAGAAATTACCGATCATCACCTTATATGTAGAGGTTCCCATTGTACCTATCTTGAGATTTTGATACAGGGATATCTCCACCTGGTCAAAATCAATATCGCTTCCGAGCACACCGAATATCCCTTTTTTATAATAAGCAGATAATGTAGGCCATTTGCTTCCCAGAACGATCTTACGCTTTGGTTCTGTAACATATTTCTGCGCAAAAGTGTATTTTATCCTTAATCCTCCTTCCAGGAGCTGATACGGATCAAAATCCCTGGGCTCATTATTTTCAATTATCTCATCGGTCAATGTTCCGAACTCATAGTCTGTGATCGGTCTGTTCTCTTTAATAGTCCCCTCAACATCGAAGTAAAGACCATTGACTACTTCGTAGGAATGACCAACTTCCAGGTATGTGGCTTCAGCATAATTAGACCTGTCCATATACCCTATGAAAGACTCATAAGCCTGTATCATATCAAATGCCCTGCCCATGCGCAGGGTTATATCCGCCAGTTTTTTCGGTGCATAACGATACCTTGTATATATGCTTCCCTTCAGATCCATATTCCTTATGCCGATGCGCGTCTGGGCAAAAAAGAAAACGGACTGCTCATTCTTAAACCTTTTATATATAAAACCGTCAGGGCCTACTCTTATACCTCCTATAGAAAAAGGGGCAACAAGGTTTATAAGACTCGAAAACCAGATATGCCTTTTCTTGTCCCTGTTGAAATGCCCTATACCCCAAAGCAGCGCATCACCTAAAGTAACCCTGTTATACTCCCTGTCCAGGGAATCCAGGTACTCCCTGGTATTATGAGCAGCTTCAATACTGTCCTTTAATCGTATGATCTCCTTCTCCTCATCAGTTAATGGTTCGGGACGCACTTCCCGCCAATAGGATGAATCCCTTTCATAAGCCTCCTCAATGGTTACGGCAAGCTCATTCCTGAAAAACCTTTTCCTGAATATCACATCAAGCTCATAATTCTCATATCTGACAATAGTGCTTCCCTTAAAATTTCGCCTTCCTGCTTTTGCCTCATAATCAAATTCCTGCCTTGTCACTATCCATACAGAATCATTAATAAGATCATGATCCTGCATTATCCTGAAATGATCATAATACAGAAGCCCTCCTCCGTGGATTGAAAGATCAACACTCCTGATAGCAAAAGAACCGTCAATGATATCAATATATCCTTCATAAGTAGCATTTCCCTTTTTCCTGGGCGTTACCTTAATATGATATATTTTCCTGCCATCTTCAAACCGGGTATTCTCAAGCTTGAATTTATATGAAAGAACAGATGTATAATGAAGTGGTGATATCAGGGGCACCTCATTAAGATTATCTATATTCATCAAATTCTGGTAAAAATTAAATTCAGCAGTTGCTGTACTGAGAAAATACAATCCTTCTGCATTCCCGCGTAACTCGTAACCATTCCTTTCTTCCTTTACCTTATCAGGATACTGGTAGTAACGCTTAAGCTGTATCTCTGCCATATTCATACTGTTTGCCAGCTTCTCCTGTTCTTTACGCTTTGCCAGAACAGGATCCTCAACAAAAGCCGTGTCCTGTTCCTTTTCATTACGCCTGCTTTCTCTTTCCCTTTTCATTCGCTCCTTTTCAGTAATGATCTCTTTGGCTTTTATATACACATCACAGGTACTCGAAAAAACCTGCTTATTATTCTCCTTTTTTGCCTTTATCGCATTCTGTATTATCTCATACGCAGGATCCCTTCTCTTTGCTTTTATTACAATCTCCTCAAGCTGCACAGATGAGGATTCCATGCTGATATTCTTTACCTGGTCTTTATTATATATAACAATAGGAATAGTTTTTGTTTCATATCCAAGGATGGAAAACACGACCTCATAATCACCCTCATCAAGCTGAAGATAATAATTACCATCCTGGTCTGTGATAGTTCCTTTGTCAGTATGCTTTACATAAACATGAACAAAAGGCAGGGGAGTATTTTCATCATCCTGGACAGAGCCTTTTACGGACTGGGAAAATATCTTTCCGGGAATAAACAAAAAAAGGAATAATGTAAACGTATAATAATTAAGCAGAATTTTGTACATCACTATTTTTAGTTGGGGTCAAAAATAGTAATTTTAGTTCATAGGATTGTCCTTAAATTATTTTACAATATTAACAAGTATTGAATATTGAAAAAAAACAAGCCTGCCATCTTAGACAGGCTCGTCTTTCTTTATGCCCGCTCCGGTCACTATTACCCTGAACAGACATTTTACGTTTTAATTATAGCCTTCATATTTCTAAATGCAAAAGTTATAAAAAGGTTGCCTGAGGAGAAAAAAAAAAAATAATTTATTTACTTTGTATTAGATATTATACTAACAAACAAATACAATAATGAAAAAAATACTTTTACCCCTTTTATTTCTTATTTTTTCTTCTGCTGTTTTTTCACAATCAGGATGGACCCTTCAGAATGACACAGGAGAAGACCTTTACAGCCTGCATTTCATTAACTCCACTCATGGCTGGGCAGCAGGGTGGCATATAACAATGCGTACTACAGACGGAGGTGATACATGGACAAAAGATACCTGGAGCACAGAGTACTTTTTCGATATATATTTCACAGATACACAAAACGGCTGGATTGTCGGCGGAGAGGGAGCTACTAACGGTAAGATATGGCATACGACGAATGGTGGTGTTGACTGGGCAGAACAAACGTCCAATACATCAAGCACACTCAGAAGCATCTTTTTTGTCAACTCAAATACAGGATGGGCTGTGGGTGACGGTGCAGAAATAGTTGCCACTGCCGATGGAGGAGCAACGTGGGTGCCACAAAATGCTCCCTTAGGAATATACCAGAATCTAAAATCAGTATGGTTCGCGGATGTGTTGAACGGATGGGCTGTAGGTGCAGACGGAGCGATAATCAACACTACTAACGGAGGCGCTTTATGGGGAAACCAGAGCACAACATTATCAGATTACCTGTACGATGTGTGTTTTATTGACGAAAATAACGGGTGGGCTGCAGGTGAAAAACTTATGAGTCCTGTTATACTACATACAAATAATGGCGGAGCCTCATGGACAAACCAGTATAGTGCCGGAAACCCGGACAAGTTTATCTGCCTCAGCGCTGTTGATAACATTCACTGCTGGTCAGGAGCCGACGAAGCTACAATTGTCTATTCTCCTGATGGTGGCACAAACTGGTGGGAACAGAATTCCAATACTACATCTCCTAATAGTATTGATGATATTATTTTCATTGATCAATATACAGGATGGTATCTTGATAGTGATGGGCAGATATTTCATACAAGCACAAGTGGTTGCGATGAATTCACCATTGACCTCGGCAATGACACATCTGTTTGTATATCCCCTCCAATTATTCTTGATGCCGGCAGTGGCTATGACTACTATACATGGCAGGACAACTCACATAATTCCACATACCATATACCTGTAGAACCCGGAACAGGAAGCTACTCGGTAACCGTGATCTATACCGGATGCACTGAAACAGATGATATTACAGTAACAGTAAGCCTGTTTCCAACTGCAGACATACTGCCCGACGATGTGACACAGGTCTGCGTAGGTGATTCACTGCACCTGGACGGAAATCCGTCAGGAGGATCAGGCACTTATGTCACACACACATGGACAGGGGAAACCAGCCCGCTCTCAGCAACCGACATTGTGGATCCCTGGTTCTATGGTACAACTCCGGGCGCTTATACAATAATATACAATGTTATTGATGACATAGGGTGCGAAAGCGATGATAATGAGATCACACTGAATGTCATGCCCACTCCTGCAGCAGATATAATATCAGAAAGCACTGAAGTATGTGCAGATACTGATCTGCAACTGGACGGTAATCCATCCGGAGGAACAGGCAATTATGCTTCACATACATGGACAGGAGATACAGGCCCGCTTTCAGCAACAAATATTGTTAACCCTGTATTCAATGCCTCCCAGGAAGGCATGCACTTACTATATTACACAGTGGTGGACAATGACGGTTGCGAGGCAAAAGATACAATTGCCATAACCGTATTTGAGAATCCTGTTGTGCTGTTTGACCCTGTAAGCACTGAAATATGCCCGGGTACAGATCTCTCCCCTGCTTATAATATCACCGGTGGATCAGGTTCAGGTGTATTCACACATTCCTGGGCCGGAGACATACAGTATCTGGATGCCAGCGATGTACCTGCCCCTGTTTTTAACTCGGAAACTCCCGGCAATTACCAGCTTACACTGACAGTTACTGATGAGCATGGTTGTACCGGAACAGATAACATAGATATTGTCGTATATGACTGGCCTGCAATAAATGACCTTGGCAATGACACACTGTTCTGTTGGGGGGATGACCTGACCCTTGATGCAGGAACAGGAACCTTTACGTATGCATGGAGTGACGGCTCTACAAACCAGACCCTGACCGTGGATACTACAAATACATATTCGGTAATAGTTACAGATCAAAACGAATGTACAATTTCCGACGAGATAATCGTTGAAGTATCAGTACCCTACCAGGATCAGCAGATATGTATGGTACTGGTAGATTCTTTAGAACAAAAAAATCTTGTAGTTTGGGAAAGGACACCCTGCGTAGGAATTGATTCGTTCTTTGTTTACAGAGAGCACATATCTACAAATAACTACATTCTTATAGGTAAGACAGCTTTTGAAGATCCCACATACTGGATTGATATGGATTCCGAACCGCTCATCCATTCGGATAAATATAAGATCACAGTACTGGATACGTGTGGAAATGAGTCATACCTGGAAAACAGTACAGCACACAAGACTATTTTACTCACTGTAAGCGAAAATGTTCAGGACGGAGGATTCTCATTGATATGGAACCACTATGAGGGTTATAATTTCGGCACATACAGAATTTACCGGGGGACAGGACCCGCAGACCTTGCAGAACTTAATTCCATACCTTATGATATTGGAACAACAATATACAATGATATAAACGCACCGGTAGGAAATACCTTTTACCAGATCGCAGCAATAAAACCGGATGGAATATGCTCACCTGATATGGGAGGTAAAGTAATGAGCGGTCCATTCAGCCAGTCACTGTCAAACCTTGACGATGACTATGCAACACAGGATATTATCCCTGAAGAAGTTCCGGAATATATGATCTTCCCGAATCCTTTCACATCAGAAACAACTATTAAATTTAAAAATCCCGGGATGGATAATTTTACTCTGAAAATATCAAATATTACAGGGCAAATAGTAAGGATATATACAAATATTAAAACAGACAGGATCACAGTCAAAAGAAATGATCTGCCTGCTGGAATATATACATTCAAACTAACCGGTAATAACGGGATCTCTCACAAAGGAAAGATGATAATATACTGACCGGCAAAAAAAAAATTTGATTTTTAACAAAAAATTACTATTATAGTAAAAAAATAGTGGATTAATATATTACCCCCTGTAATAGTATTTTATATCATACTATGCATGTTGATGGCATTGTCCGTATTGTTCAATATTAAATAATACCGGTATGAGATTTGATGATTTGGTACTAAAGAAAGGTCTGTTTGCATTCCGAACAAAATTATTGTTTTTTATTTTTTTATGTTCCTCTTATAATATCTATTCACAGTGCAGCAAAAAGAAATATTGCCCGAAAAAAGATTTGGGCGAATATGATTATGATTTCGGAGACAATCCCTCCAGCTATGCTTTTCTGTCCCCGGGAGACACATGCTCTTTCAAAACAGTTGTTTATGGAGGCTATGACTACAGGATACTGATATGTTCAGATCCTAAACTCGGTCATATACATTTTTTTGTAAACGATCCGGAAAGGAAAGTCAGAAAAATCATTAAAGAAATACAGGAATCGGAGATTATTGATTATAAGCTGGATGAATATGGAGAAGTAATGTATGACGATAACTGGGAACCTATCGAATTAGGCAGAACAACAGTATATGACACTATATGGGGCACAGAAAGTTATTTTGACGAGATAGTGATATATGATAATTATAAGGATCCCAAATCACAGAATTACTGGGAAGGAAGCATACGCAGAGACCAGACATTACAGGTAAAAGTGATAGTGCCACAAGGCGATATAGAAATAGATGGATGTGTTGATGTGCTTATAGGCAGAATAAAACAGTATGAGAAAAAATTTATTAAGTATGATTAAATAGCTGTTAGCTGTTAGCTGTTAGCTGTTAGCTTTAATATATTCCATCAGTAATTCCGCATTCTTCCCGGCATGAACCGTATCGGATCTTATTTCTGTGACTTTTGCAGGATCCCTTTTTTTCAATCCCGACAAATAACTCTTATCATAATAATACAAAGTGATCTCTGCAACTTCGGAATAATCATTCTTTTCAAGTGCACATAAAGCCAGCTTTGTTTTGTCATGTCCCAGCCTTTTAGTGATCTTCTTTATAGCAAGTGCAAGCTCATTATTATTCAGTTCCGAATATATTTCAACCAAATGCTTCACCCTTTCC
>Ga0180433_10002250_pt1 | contig 30157 bp, 28 predicted proteins | sample SS_ome_8_FD_132980 | JGI IMG/M metagenome (GOLD analysis project Ga0180433, IMG submission 132980) | Hypersaline lake sediment archaeal communities from the Salton Sea, California, USA - SS_1_D_1 metaG | ecosystem: Environmental > Aquatic > Non-marine Saline and Alkaline > Hypersaline >... | reverse complement strand
CCTGTGGACGCCCATTACAAGGTCAAGCTGGGAGGAAAGCCACACAGCGACGCCGAGGGAAGAGATCCCCACATCTGGCTGTCGCCGGAGTTGGTCAAGATTCAGTCCCAAACCATGTACGCGACGCTGGCAGCGCTCGATCCCGCGAACGAGGCGGAGTACAGAATCAACCTGGATAGCTTCATCGCCGATATCGACCAATTAGAATCCGATATCAAAGAAACCCTGAAGGGAATCCCGAGCCGCAAGTTCATGGTCTTTCATCCCGCCTGGGGCTACTTCGGCGACAATTTCGAACTCGAGATGATCCCCATTGAGGTCGGTGGACAGGAACCCAGCGCGGCCGAGTTGGCCGATCTGATCGCTACAGCCGAAGAGGAAGATATCCAAGTGATCTTCGCTCAACCGGAGTTCAGCACAAGAGACGCGGAAACCATCGCCGACGAAATCGGCGGCGAGGTGCTGCTTATCAGCCCCCTGGCGCCCGACTGGCTGGCCAATATGCGCCACGTCGCCAGCGCGTTCGCGGAGGCACTGGGCCAGTAGCGCAATCCACCGGGAGGAAGAACATGAACTACCCAGGAACAACCAGCACACCGCAAGAGGTGATCTCGGTGCGGCATCTTTGGGCCAGCTACGACGGCAAGCCCGTCCTGGAGGACATCAACCTATCCGTGAGGGAACTGGACTTCATCGGGCTGATCGGGCCGAACGGAGGTGGCAAGACGACGCTGCTCAAGGTGCTGCTTGGCCTGCTGCCACCCACGCGTGGCCAGGTGCAGATCATGGGGAAAAATCCCGAGGTGGGGCGGCGACACGTTGGCTACGTGCCACAATCGGTCGAGTCCGACCGCGACTTCCCAATCAGCGTGTGGGACGTGGCCCGAATGGGGCGGCTGGGTCGCCGCCATCTACTGCAGCGTTACACCCCCAGGGACAATGAAGCCGTGACGGAAGCGCTGCGCAGCGTGGACATGCTGGATAAGCGGGGCCGCCCCATCGGCGCGCTTTCAGGAGGGCAGCAGCAGCGGGTCTACATCGCCCGCGCGCTGGCGACGGAGCCCGAGATCCTGCTCCTGGACGAGCCTATGTCAAGCGTCGATCCGCAAGTGAGCACCAGCGTGTACGAGCTACTACGGGAACTGAACGAGCAGATCACGATCATGCTGGTGACCCACGACATGAGCGCGATATCGTCCCACGTGAAGACAGTGGGCTGCCTCAACCGGCGGCTGTTCTACCACGGGAAAAAGCAGATCACGCCAGACATGCTGGAGGCTGCGTACCAGTGCCCGATCGATCTGATCGCTCACGGCGTCTCACACCGCGTCTTCCCCGAGCACACACAGAATTGATAGGTCTGCAAATCTGCAAATGGGCAAGTCGGGGGGAGGCGGGAAGTTGGTAGGTTGGTGGATTGGTAGAGTGGTAGATTGGTAGGTTGGGAGGTTGGGAGGTTGGGGGGAGCAGTGGGTTGGGATGTGGTTGGGTGGGGTTGTTGATCGCCAGGAGGAGATACAGCCAATGATCGAAGCTCTATTTGAGGCCATGCAATTCACTTTCATGCGCAACGCACTGGCGGCGGGCGTGCTAGTAAGCATCGCCTGCGGCATCATCGGCACGTTCGTCGTCATCAAGCGGATCGTCTTCATCAGTGGAGGCATCGCCCACGCGGCGTACGGGGGCATCGGCCTGGGGTACTTCCTTGGGGTGAACCCGGTGCTGGGCGCGGTTGTGTTCAGCGTGGCGGCGGCGCTGGGAATGGGTGCGGTGCAGCGGAAAGCCCACCAGCGGGCAGACACGGTCATCGGCGCGATGTGGGCAATCGGTATGGGGCTGGGCATCATCTTCGTGGACCTGACGGAAGGATACAAAGCCGACCTGATGAGCTACCTCTTTGGCAGCATCCTGGCCGTACCGTCAAGCGACCTACTGATCATGGTGGTACTTAACGTCGTCATCATAGGACTTGTCGCACTGTTCTACAAGGAACTACTGGCGATATCCTTCGACGAGACCTTCGCCACGGTGGAGAACGTTCCGGTAGACGCGATCTACATGATTCTGGTGTGCATGATCGGGCTGACGGTGGTCATGCTGATGCGCGTGGTTGGGCTGATCATGGTGATCGCCATGCTGACTATGCCAGCAGCCATCGCAGGGCAGTTCGTGAACGACATGAAGAAGATGATGGCGCTGGCAAGTGTCCTGGGCATAGCTTTCACCACGGCGGGATTGTTGCTGTCTTACTTCCTGAACCTGACCTCGGGCGCAACGATCATATTGGTCTCCGGGGCAGCCTATCTGCTGAGCCTGACGATGAGGCCTCTTTTTCAAGAATCCTGATTTGACACGTCCCTGGATTGCGGTATACTGGACTGCGTGATGCATGGAGAATGGCCCACAGCCAATCCGCTGGAGTGTTATACACACGGAAGTTGCCAGCTTCCACAGTCAAAGCGTTCCACCTAGCCTTTGGACAGGTGTCCAAAGGCTTTTTCGTACCCTGCGGGGGGATTATCGATGATATTCATAGACAAACTCATAACAGCCCAACGAACCAACAAATCCTGGCTGTGCGTCGGCCTGGACCCGGTAGCGGAACGTCTGCCCGAGGCTGTGCTGACCGCTGATGACCCGCTGCTGGCCTTTGGTCGCGCGATCATAAAGGCCACCAGCGACCTAGTGTGCGCCTACAAGCCCAACCTGGCCTTCTGGTTGGCAGAGGGGGCCGCGGGGCTGCACGCGCTTCAGGCTCTGATCGCCAGCATCCCCGACCATCTGCCCGTCATCCTCGACGCCAAGTTCAACGACGTAGGACACACCGCCGCCGCCTACGCCCGCGCCGCGTTTGAAACGCTGGGCGTGGACGCCGTCACCGCCAACCCCTACCTGGGGGAGGACGCATTGCGCCCATTTCTGGAAAGCGAGACGCACGGCGTCTTCCTGTTGGCCCGCACGTCCAATCCTTCCGCGCCAGACCTGCAGGACCGGCCGGTAGGAGATGGGCCGTTGTACGAGGCGGTCGCTCGATTGGCAGGGGGCTGGGACGCAGAATACCCAGGCGCCTGCGGTCTGGTCGTAGGCGCTACGTACCCCAAGGAACTGGAACGCCTGCGGGGCATCGCCCCGGATCTCCCATTCCTCGTTCCGGGCATCGGCGCACAGGGCGGGAGCCTGCAGGCAACCGTGGCTCACGGCCCTACGCGCGATGGCGTCGGCCCGGTCGTCAACTCGTCGCGAGGCATCATCTACGCTTCGGACAGGCCCAATTTCGCCGACGCCGCCCGAGCCGCCGCGCAAGATCTCCGCACCCGCATCAACGAACTGAGAGATCAGCTATGAATACACATTGTTGCATCCAGTACCCTGCGCCCTGCATCTTGCATCTTGCATCTTGCATCCTGCATCTTGCATCTTGCATCCTGCATCCTGCATCCGGTATACGGAGAACGACTCATGCCCAAAGATTTCCTAGTCGTCCATCTATTTGAGGCCGGCTGCGTCCAGTTTGGCACCTTCACGCTCAAGTCCGGCCTCACATCCCCGATCTACGTCGACCTGCGGCTGTTGGTCAGCGACCCGCCGCTGCTGCGCGAGGTGGCGCAGGCGATGGCCGAGACAGCCCGGGAACTCGCGTTCGACCGCATCGCTGCCATTCCCTACGCCGGCTTGCCGATCGGGGTGGCGCTGGCGCTGGAACTGGAATGGCCCCTCATCTACCCCCGCCGTGAGGTCAAGGAGCACGGTACACGCCGCGCGATCGAGGGGACGTTCCATCCCGGCGAGACGATGCTACTGGTCGACGACTTGATCACGCGGGGGGACAGCAAACTGGAGGCCATCGCGCCACTGGAGGCAGCGGGGCTGACGGTGCACGACATCTTGGTGCTGATCGATCGAGAACAGGGCGGCGGGGAGGACCTGGCCCAGCGCGGCTACCGCCTGCACGCCACCCTCCGCCTAACCGAGCTGTTAAACGTGTTGCGGAAACACGACTGCATCACCCCCAAGCAGCACATAGAAGCCCTCCGCTATCTGAAACCTGAAACCTGAAACCTTGGAACTTGAAACCGCGAAGCCTGAAACGGCAAAGCCCGAAACTACCGCAGCCGTCGACATCTCGACTACCTTATGCGGCGTCCGCCTGCCCAACCCAACGATCCTGGCCTCGGGCATCCTGGGGCTGAGCCACGCCATCCTGGTGCGCGTGGCCCAGGCCGGCGCAGGTGGGGTCACAACGAAGTCGTGCAGCCTCAAGCCCCGGTCCGGTTATCCCAACCCGACGATCCTCGACTGGGGGCCAGGGCTGATCAACGCTGTGGGCCTCTCCAACCCCGGCGTTGAGGTGATGGTCGAGGAAATGCGGGCGGCGAAGGAGGCACTGGCCCCGCTGAGGGTACCGATCATTGCCAGTGTCTTCGCCGAAACGATCTACAACTTCGGCACTGTCACGCGGTTCGTCTCGGAAGCCGAGCCTGACCTGATCGAGGTCAACATCTCCTGCCCCAACATCGACGATCGTTACCGGCAGATGTTCGCCGCCGATCCCTACGTGGTGGCCCAGGTCACCCGACGGGTGAAGCAGAACACCGACATCCCCGTGCTGGTGAAGCTCTCGCCCAACGTGACCGACGTGGCGAAAATCGCGAAGGCAGCGGAGGAGGCCGGAGCAGATGGGATCACGGCGATCAACAGCCTGGGGCCAGGCTTGATCCTCGACATCGAGACCTGCCGGCCTGTGTTAGCTCACGGTCCCGGGGGGGTGAGCGGCCCGGCGATGCGCCCGATCGCGGTGCGCTGCGTGCGCGACATCTGCCAGGCGGTGGACGTGCCGGTCGTGGCAGTGGGAGGTGTGACGAGCGGGCGGGACGTGGTGGAGATGATCCTGGTGGGCGCGACGGCTGTCGGGATTGGATCGGCGGTGCACTACCGGGGGATGGCGGTGTTTCGGGAGGTGTGCGAGGAAATGCGAGATTACATGGAACGGCACGGGTACGGCGACCTGGAGGCGTTTCGGGGAAGAGCGGCAGCCATCGGGTTGTGAGGTTTTACGCACATATGAGATAAGGATAGCCAACAAGTGACCCTACCACAGACCGTCCGCATCCGCACGATCCGTGACGACGCCCGCACGATCCGCACGTTCGTGCTGGACGCCGAGGTTCCGGAAGCGGAGCCGGGGCAGTTCGTTATGCTGTGGCTGCCCGGCGTGGACGAGAAGCCGATGTCGATCGCGCACCCCACCCCACTCACGGTGACCGTCGCCCGGGTGGGACCGTTCACGACGGCGCTGCACGGCCGGAAGGTGGGCGATCGCGTGGGCTGGCGCGGTCCCTACGGACGCGGCTTTTCACTACACGAAAATCGGGGCGCGCTACTGGTGAGTGGCGGGTGCGGCGTGGGGCCGCTCTACTTCCTGGCCACACAGGCCATTGAGCAGGGAATTCCCACCGCCGTCGCGATCGGCGCTCGCACAGCCCTCGATCTACCGTACGTCAAGCAGTTCCGCACATTGGGCGTCGACCTGATCCTCGCCACCGACGACGGATCGGCTGGCTTCAAGGGATTCGTCACCGACGCCATTTTGCAGTCTGCAACCTGCAATTCGCAATCTGCAATCTACGGCTGCGGCCCAGAACGGATGCTCGTCGCTCTCCATCGCCTGTGCCGCGAGCGCTCCATTCCCGGCCAGCTCAGCCTGGAGCGGCACATGAAATGCGGCTTCGGTATCTGCGGACAGTGCGCCATGGACGGATACCTGGTCTGCCAGGATGGACCGGTGTTCGACGTGGAGCAGTTGGATGGGCTGCGGGACTTTGGTCACGCCCATCGGAGTGCTACGGGGCGGTTACTGCCCATTCGGTAGGAGGGTTTCAGATCGTGGGTTTCAGGTTCCAGGTCTCAGGTCTCAAGCTGCTCGAAATCATAACTTGAAACTTGAGACTTGAAACTCGCACTGCCGTCCGTTCATTCTTCGGTCACATCCCTCCGTCCGAACACCAACCCGCCTGCCACCACCCCCAACAGTGTAATTCCGCCGACGGTGGCGTACATAACGCCGTAACCCATCGCGCTGGCCAGCAGGCCGAACGCCCAGCTGCCCAGGCCGATTAACAGGTCATGGGCCGTGTATTGGACCGCCGCCGCACTCCCCCGCGAGGCCGCCGCAGCGTTACTCTGCACACAGGCATCCAACCCAGCCCGAGCCGCCCCGTACCCCGCTCCGAAGAGTCCGGCCAACCCGATCAGCTCCCATTGACTGCTCCCCCACGCCAATCCAGCCGCCGCCGCGCCAACCAGCGCCAGGCCAACCAGCGCCATCCTCCCGGTTCCCCACCGATCTGCAAGGTGACCGGCGGCCGGCTGCACCAATGAGGAAACCAGGGCGTAGGCAGCAAAGACCCACCCCGTCCCGCCTGTACCACGGGCAACGGCCAAGAGGGGTAGGAAGGTAATGAAGGCAGCGAAGGGCAGACCCAGCAGCGCCATCCCAAGCGCGCCCACGCGCACACCCGGTTCCCGCAGCGCCTGTCGCACAGACTGTGGAGTGGACAGAGGCGAAGGCGGAGCGTCATGGGAACTCCGCACCCGAGCCGGCAGCACCAGCGTGGCGACTACGCCCAACCCGCCGAGCGCACCGAGCGCCAGAAACAGGAGCCTGAACCCAGACTCCCGCGCCATCCACTCGCCGAAAGGGGGCGCTGCGACCATCGTCACCACCGAGGCCGTGTTTGCCAGGCCCAGTCCCGCACCGTAGCGGCCCGGAGAAAGCAACTCAGCGATGAAGGCCTGATACGTGGTGGTGAAGAGCGCCATCCCCACGCCGTGTATCGCACGCGCGCCGAGCAGCCAGGGCACACTCGACCCCAGGGCATAGAGCAACGGACCACCACCGAAGACGACGGCCCCGAGCACCAAGACAGGCTTGCAGCCCCAGCGATCGGCCAGTGCCCCGGCCAACGGACGTGTGAGCACAGCCGCCAGAGCGAACGTCCAGCTTGCCAGGCCGGTATCCGCCGGCGAGCCACCGATCGCGATGATGTACAGGGGAAGCGTGGGAAAGAGCGCCTGAAAACTGAGGAAAAGAAGCAGAGTGGCCGCCATCGCGGCAAAGAACGGCCACGGATAGGCAACGCGCTCCGGGCTACGCGTTTCGCTCACCGGCCCGGCCCAGGGACTTCCGATACCCCAGATAACGCTGCAGCAGGAGGCACACGAGTGGGCAGATCAACAACGAAACGGCTGCCCCGGCCGGGAACACTCTCCGCCCACACGCGCCCAGCGTGTAGCTCTACCATCCCCTTGACGATAGCCAGACCCAATCCCATACCGCCGTGCCGGCGGATCATAGCATCCTCGACCTGGTAAAAGCGATCGAAGATTCGCTCCAGCTCGTGTGCCGGGATTCCAATGCCGGTGTCGGTCACGGTTATCTCAACCTCATCGACCTGTTCCCGGAGCGCGACCTGCACGCGACCACCCGTATGCGTGAACTTGATTGCATTGGCAATCAGGTTGTCCAGCATCACCCGCACCTTCTCCCTGTCGGCAAAGATAAGCACCTCTTTGTCAGGCACGTCAGCAACCAGCGCCAATCCACCCGCCTCTGCGAGCGCCTCGTAGTCCTGGCACGCCCCTTCCACCTCAGTCCGCAGGTCAAAGCTGGTAGGCGCCAGATCCATCTGCCCGGTCTCCAGATAGCGCAGGTTGAGCATGGTGTCGATGATGTTCTTGAGACGCATCGCCGCCCGCTGCACGGCTTCCACCTGGGTCCCAGACGCATCGCCCAACTGCTCCCGGAGCACGGCGGCGTAGAGTAGGATCAGACTCAGGGGCGTACGCAGTTCATGGGAGGCGATGGCGATGAAGTCCGATTTAAGCCGGTCCAATTGCCCCAGGCGCTCATACGCTTTTCGCAGCGCTCCCACCAGTCGCGCGTTTTCGATGGCCACGGCCGCCTGGGCAGCGAGCGTCATCAACGTCTCCACGTCCTCCTGGGAGAAGTCACGCTCGCCTCGCTTGTTCACTGCCTCGAGCACACCGATGCAGCGGTCCTGGATGCGGAGGGGAACCGCCAACAGTGACCTGATCTCCAACCCACTGTGCTGGCCGACCGCTCCATAGTGGCGGGGATCTGCCTGAGCATCAGGCACAATCAGCGGTTTTCCTGAGGTCAGAACCGCGCCGGCGATGGAACCGTCGATAGGCACAGGGATGTCGGCCAACTGCCCGGACGGGACTCCGGCTGTGGTGCGGAAGCGCAACTCACCGGTGCGTTTGTCCCGCAGAAGGATAGAGGAACCCACACTGTCCGTCAGTTCGGCCGCCGTAGCCCCGATCTTCTCCAGGAGCGGTTCAAGCGCCACGGTGGAGGTTAGTTCGCGGCTGATCTCCAGGATCCTCTCCAGGCGCTGCACCCGCGCTTCCACATCGCTCATGTTGCACCCTCCACCTCGCTCATACAGACCGCGAGCGCAGTCTCTATGGGCAGCTCTTCCCCCCCAAGCCGCCACCACCCCAGGAACTCGACGTTGCCGGCCGGCCCACGCAGTGGAGAAGGCATCAACCCACGCAACCCCAGGTCCAACTCAGCCGCGACATTCAGCACTCGCTCCAACACGCGCCGATGCACACTGGGATCGCGGACCACCCCACCCTTCCCAACATGGCGCCTTCCAGCCTCGAACTGCGGCTTGATCAGCGCCACCACCTGCCCACTCGATCGCAGCCAGTGCACCGCCGCCGGCAATATCAGCCGCAACGAGATAAAGGATACGTCGGCGGTGACCAGGTCAACCGGCTCCGGCAAGCTCTCCAGATAGCGCGCATTGGTGCGCTCCATCACCACGACGCGGGAATCATTCCGCAGCCGCCAGTCAAACTGGCCGTAGCCCACGTCAATGGCATAGACACGAAACGCGCCACGCTGAAGAAGGCAGTCGGTAAAACCGCCGGTCGAGGCGCCCACATCCGCGGCGACCATGCCCTCCGTATCCAGCCCAAAGCGCACAAGCGCAGCCTCCAGCTTCTCGCCTCCGCGGCTCACAAACGGGGGACGGGCCTTCAGCGTGATTTCGGCGCTCGTGACCACCTGAGTGCCGGGCTTGTCAGCCAGCTGGCCTTCCACCTGCACCAACCCAGCACGGATCAACCGCTGCGCCCGGGCTCGGGTCTTCGCCAGACCCCGGTCGACCAGCAAGAGATCCAGCCGCTTCTTCGAAGGTCTGTTCATATACTCAAGGCTATCATACCTTAAGAGCGGAGGCAAGGCAAGGGGCCACTTATTCGCAATCGAGCGCGGACCGCGAGCATCCTGCTCGCACACCCGAATCCACCTGTGAATGGAGAAGGTACACCTACTCCTCAAATCAGGTCTGCCCTAGCCCCATCTCTGTGCGCCAGCCTACTCCGGCGAAGGGATCAAAAGCAACCAGCAGCCCGATGCGCCGCCGCCAGGCCACTTCTGCGAACCGGATGGCAAAGCGGCACACGCCCACGAAGCCCTCCACGCGTCCCCGCCGGACACTCCAGAAATCCACCCGTTTCGTGCGCAGCCGGTAGCGGTTGACGACGACGCAATCACGAGCGAAGGACCGCAATTCCTCGGGGAGGAGCTGCGGCCCGAACGCGTTCCACAGCCAAAGCAGCCCCCCGAAGACCAATGCGGGCAAGGGGAAGGGCAGATCGTACGAACGGTCCCCGAAAGAACCGTCGAGCAGCGGGCTACGGCGGAAAGTGATGTGCGCCAGGAAGCGCAGCTTCACAGATTCAGGGGGCAGGGAGCCCTCCACGCCCTCGATCAGCGCCTCGTAGGGCAACTGGGCCGCCTGTGGGCGGCAGGTGGCATTGGTCGCGACCTTATCGACGTGGAAAGGCAACCCGATCAGATGCACGGTGGCGCCGATCCAGCGGGAAGCAAAGTCGTCCAGCAAGCGGCGGGACCAATGCTACCGCCGTATGGCTGCGACGATGATGAATAGAGGGGAGATTGGGGGGACTTCTAGAGCCTCTCGACGCTAGCTTCGAGTCCAGTCTGAAAGGCAAAGACGTTGCGTTGGGCGCCTTTGATCCACCTTGTCTGCACAGTCTGTGCGACTTGTGATGGGCGCAGCATTTCCCCTAAGCCAGTGTGGCCGACAGCGGCACCCAGTACGAATACGTTTGCTGGCACACGGGTACCCTCATACAGGGGTAAAGACTCACAGCGCAAGTAGTGCAACACGGCGCCAGCGCCCCACACCTGCTCCAGCACTTGGTCCAACGATGGATAGGAATCATTGCCCAGTATGACCGCCGTTGGCGGCCAGACGCGACCCAGTAGCACAAAATCTCTGCCGGGCTTGACAAAACGCACAGCCTTGAGTGTCTGACACCTCCATCGCGATCATCCAACAAGAGACTCGTTTCCGGTGACTATCCTCGTCTCCAAACTCCGCCTCCTCAGTGAGTATGCTGCCTATGCTGACAGGCAGCATACTCATAAGCGCGCGCGTCCGCGTTCAGGTTGAAAACTCGTCCTGCCCATCACGATCTGTGTACGAAACGCTGCAGCCCTAGAATTGCGCAGAGCGACAGTTCCGGGTTTATCAGCCGGAGGGTCAGGAGTCGTCCTCATCCACTCTTGCGATGGCTTCGATCTCGACTAGTGCGCCGAGCCCCAACGCTGCAACCTGCACGGCAGACCGAGCGGGCGGGTCTTGGGCAAAGTACTCGGAATAAATCCTATTCATACAAGAGAAATCCTCGATGTCCGCCAAGAAGACGGTGCACTTGACCACGTTCTCAAGGCAGGATCCAGCAGTCTCCAGGATGGTCTGAATGTTGTCCAGCGCCTGGCGAGTTTGCGATTCGATGTCCGAGCCAGCGAGATGCTGGGTCTCAGGCACGATGCCTAGTTGTCCAGCAGTGAAGATGAGACCACCGGTCCGGATGGCCTGTGAGTAGGGACCCCCTGCGGCTGGGGCTTTTTCGGTGAAGAGTACGGTCTTGCTCATTGGTGTTGCCTCCCTGTAGTTGTGATGTGAACTCTTTCAACGCTGACATAGCACCCAATGAGGATGCACGATTCAGAAAGAGCGGATGAATACGTCGTTAGCTTTGCTCGACCTCCGCCACGACCTCCACCAGTCTGTCGATTTCTCTCTCCTCATTGTAGAAGTTGGGTGACACGCGGATGCCATTTAGACGCGCTGGCAGTGGGATGTGGGCTGCGTCCAGAGCATCCAATGTCTTTTGAAGGTGAGTCGGCACGAAGGTCACAATGTGGGAGCGCGCTTCGCGCCGCAGAGGGCTCAGAAACCCCAGGCCTAGTCCTTTGATACCCTCCACCAACCTGTCGGCCAGCGCCATATTTCTCTCCTCGATCTCCGCCATGCCAATGTCCAACAAGTAGTTAATTCCAGCGCGGAGCCCATACATACCGCTCATGCTGAAGCCGCCCGACATGAAACGCCGGGCAGTAGGCGATAGATTGTATTCCTCGGAGGACTGGGGGCTACCTGGGGAACCTGCCGCCCTGTCGCCTAGCCACCCAATGTAGGCGGGCTCAAATCTCTCGATCAGATCGCGACGGCAATAAAAGAAGCCAGTACCCAGAGGGCTGAGCAACCACTTGTAGCCCGCGCAGGACAGAAAGTCCACCGGTCCTTTTCGGACATCGATCCGCAAAGCACCCACTGCCTGTATCCCATCGACCACCAGGTAGGCACCATATTCGCTGGCCAGCTTGCCAACGGCCTCCAAGTCGTGTTTCAACCCATTGATATAAGAGACAGCGCTCACGCAGATGACCTTGGTATGCTCGTCACAGGCAGATCGCAGGTCGTCAAGCGTGACGTCTCGGGCGCCGCCCGGTTTCTCGCTGCGGACGGTACGGACCTCAACACCGTGCTTTCTAAGCCGCAGCCACTGATAAGGGAAGAACTCCAGGTCGTTTATGACAACGTTGTCGCCCTCTGCCCAGTCCAGCATGTTGGCGACGATGCTGATGCCCGCACTCGTGTTCTCGATCAGCGCAATCTCGTCTGCATCGGCGTGCACGAGGCTTGCACATTGCGCCTGCACTTCATCTAGCGCTTGGATTCCATCCCAAAACGCAACTCCGCCAGTTCTGCTTCGCTCCTGGCAGAACTGGTTTACCGCAGCGACGACCGGCGTGGGGTATGGCGCTACGCCGGCGTTATTGAGGTAGATCAGATCCTCCCGTGTGATGGGGAAGTCCTCTCGAATCTTGGCTACATCCATGATCTTACTCCTCCGTAGATTGTGAGTTCTGTCGCTATGGACGCATTTCGCCTAGCTCACTGCGGAGATTGGGCAGCATGTAGGTGCAGCGTCTTTGCCGAGAAGATACGGCGGCGGGTTATCCAGGATGGTCGGCAGACTCAGGATGGAAACCCGTGGGCGGTCAGCAGACCGCGGATCCGCTCTGCAACTATCTGCTCTTCCCCAGGCGTGAGTACTTCGCCCATTAGCACCAGGGCGTTCCTGGCTCTGTCTACATCCACAGCGACTCGGGGATTACCTTCATACAACTCCCGGACGACCTCGTCGATCGTCACGTCTATCAAGTTGGCATCCCATCGGACGTAGGCGCGGGGGATTGTTATCGGTGACAAGCCTGGGGGTACGAGTACGGGGCAGACTCTCCAAGCTTGCACACCTGGCAGTGTGCCTAGTGTCTCAACCCAGTAGGCCACGACCCCCTCCCACCGGGCATCCTCGGCCTCGCGATCTTGTGCCAGGTAGCGCTCCAACGCCACCACCAGCCCAACGATTTCTTCCTTGCAGACCTTCATCGGCCGACCGATGCCGTAGTTGGGATTGGCGTTAAGGGCACACTTTCTGATCAAGTCGTGCTGGCCAAGGATCAGTCCGCTACTTTGTGGGCCTTCAATGTCCTTGCCACCGCTGAACACCACCAAGTCAGCGCCCAGATCATTGAAACGGTGCAGGTTCGACACAGGTGGCAAGTCTGACGCCGCGTCGACAATTACCGGCACACCATGGCTGTGAGCGATCTCCACTACTTCCTCGATGGGCAGGGACGTCCCGCGATAGGACGCGTTTACGACGTACAACACGGCCGCCGTCTGGTCATCAAGCGCTGCATCAAGCTGCCAGGGGCACGTCTCGTTCACATACCCAAACTCCACAAATTCAACGCCGACCTGTCTCACAGCTTGATCGAACCCGTTGCGGTGGGAGCGGTGCACAGCCACCTTGTTGGACAATCCTCGTGTATCCGGCAGACGGGCGATGCGTGCCGGATTGTCGCCAGCTACACAGGCTGCAGTAGCAAGTACCAGGCCAGCAGAGGCGCCGCTGGTGATGTATGCTGCTTCGACACCGATCAATCCTGCTACATAGGCACCGCTCCTGGCCAGCAGCTCATCTAAATCAATGAAGCTGGCGGCTGCCTGGTTCATAGCAGCTGTCACCTCCGGTGCCAACCGGCTGCCTCCCAGGCGAGTCATACACCCGACAGCGTTGATGATCTTTCGGACGCCAAGTCGACCATAGACGTCCTCGTCTGAATAGCTCTTCACGTATCCTCTATCAAGATAGGAATCTGATTTTGAGCCAGCTCCACGGTGGACATCCCAACTTCACGAGGCAAGCGTCCCTTGCTTCCCCACGTATGCCTGCTGAACACGTGGATTGCTGGTCAATTCTTTTGCAGTGCCCTCCAAAACGATGTTTCCGGCCTCCAACACATATCCATAGTCTGCGACCTTGAGTGACATCCGGCAATTCTGCTCAACCAAAAGAATGGTCAGGCCCACCTCATGGAGCTGGCTGATGCTTCTGAAAAGCTCAGAGACCAGAATAGGTGCAAGTCCCAACGAAGGTTCGTCCATCAGCAGGAGCTTCGGCCCGCTCATCATAGCCCGGGCAATGGCCAACATCTGCTGCTCTCCGCCCGACAGTGTGCCAGCCCGCTGCGAGCACCGCTCCTCCAATATTGGAAACAACGCAAATAGCCGCTCCATATCCCGCTCGGCCAGAGCGCTATCCCGCCTGGTCCACGCTCCCATCCGGAGGTTTTCGCGCACCGACAGCTTACCGAACATCCTTCGCCCCTCCGGCACCATCGCTATCCCTGCTTTGACAATCTCTGGGGGGGACATCTCCTTGATGTCCTTACCATCGAACACAATCCTACCGGCCCGTGGCGTGGCAAGTCCACATATCGTGCGCAGAGTCGTCGTCTTCCCCGCCCCATTTGGCCCAATCAGCGTGACAATTTGACCTTTCTGGACGTCGAAGGAAATTCCTTTTAGAGCTTGGACCCCCCCGTAGGCTACGTGAATGTTCTCAAGTTCGAGTAGTGCCATCTTATTCCTCCACCCCCAGGTAGGCTTCAATCACCCTGGCATCATTCTGGACCTCCGATGGCGTGCCTTCGACAATCTTGACCCCGTGATCCAGCACCGCGATGCGGGGACAGATGGACATAATGACGGCCATTGTGTGCTCGACCAGGAGTATGGTCATGTTGAACTTTTCGCGCACCCAGATAATGTAGTCGATCATATCGGACATTTCCTCAGCGCTGAGGCCGGTCATCGGCTCATCCAGGAGTAGCAACTTTGGGCGTGCGGCCAAAGTACGGGCCACTTCGATCTTCCTCTGTGTTCCGAATGGCAGCTCACCTACCCTTTCATGCTTCATGTTCCCCAGATCAAGATCTTGCAGCATAGTTTCACACTCCTCAATTGCTCCCTGCTCGTTCCGCACGTATCCCGGGGTGTGAAAGACAGCGGCAAACGGTGACGACGTCCGAAGACGCATGTGATGGCCCATCAACACGTTCTCAAGAGCCGTCATATTGCTGAACAGACGTCCGTTCTGAAAGATCCGCATGATGCCCCGCGCGGCAATCTGGTCCGGCCTGAGACCTGTGATGTCGTTTCCATCGAACAGGATGCTTCCCGTGGTGGGCTTATAGAAGCCGCTTAGCATATTGAAGACGGTTGACTTGCCGGAACCATTGGGACCTATCAGGCCTACCAGATCTCCTGCCTCCATTTTCAACTCAAAACCGGAGACAGCCAGGAGCCCGCCAAAACGCATAGACAGATCTTTGACATCCAAAAGACTCATGATGCCTCCTACACTCTCTCCCTGCTGGACCTGAGACTGCGAACCCACGATTGCAATGCACCCCAGGACAACTCATGCTCGCCGAACAAGCCCTTGCGGTAGAAGAGGATGAGCATCAGAAGCAGCACGCCGAAGAAGATCACCCGCATTCCCGGAACCCCGGGCAGGTCAAGACCGAAAACCGTGATTGGGGCCTCAACTGCCCTCAGCAATTCCGACGAGATTGTGTAGACGCCTGCGGCGATCACGGTCCCCGTCAGGCTTCTTACCCCACCAAGGATAACAATGGTGAGCGCAGCGTAGCTCAACACCTGTCCAAAGGTGCTAGGATCTATTGTCCCCAGTATCTGCGCCATCAACCCGCCAGCCACGCCGACGAAGAAAGCAGAAACAACAAAGGCGAGAAGCTTGTGGTAGAATAGGTTTACGCCTAGCGCTTCGGCGGCGATCTCATCTTCGCGTATGGCTTTCAGAGCCCGCCCGTAGTTACTGTCCACGAGCCTTCTGACCACAAACAGCGTGACAACGACAACCAGCCACGTGCCCCAGAGCGTGGCACGCATAGGAATCCCCTTTAGACCCATTGCGCCGTTGCAGACCGAAGGCAAGTTACAGAACAACAATCGGATGATCTCCGAAACACCCAAAGTGACGATCGCCAGGTAGTCACCGCGCAGGCGGAGGGCAGGCGCACCTACCACGATGCCAACCAGGGCCGCCAGAAATCCAGAAAGCAGAAGCGCGGGTAGCAAAGGCCACTCAATCACGTTGATGGGCCATATTGGAGGCGCCAGCAAGAAGGAGAGCGCTTTCGTCTCTGGACTAAGAGTAAGGAGGCCCGTGGTGTACGCCCCAATCGCAACCAGGGCTGCGTGGGCCAGTGAGAACTGTCCCGTGTAGCCGTAGATCAGTTGCAGGGTGACCCCAAGGACCGCGTAGATCCCCCAGAAGTGCAGGATCTTGATGTAGTACCGTGGCAGATTGCTTTCGCCCCACACCATGAACAACAGGAGCAACGCAATCGCTACCAGTGATCGAATCCGCTTGAAATTAAATTTGGCTGCCATATCAGACCTTCTCCTCTATGACCTTCACGTTGAGTATTCCACCTGGCCTGAATAGGAGGAACCCAATCATGAGGGCGTAGGCGAAGATATCCCTGAAGTTTGAAAGCTGCGGGAAGAGCCCCACCAATATGATCTCCACGGCTCCCAAGATAAACCCCCCCAGCAATGCCCCGGCAATGCTCCCAATCCCACCGATAACGGCGCCCACAAAACCTTTTAGCCCTACAATGGCACCGACGAAGGGATTGAAGGACGGATACCGCTGCCCCCAAACAATTGCACCTGCAGCCGCATAACCAATGCTTAGGACGAATGAGAAGACGACCACCTTATTGACGGACACACCCATCAACTGCACCAATTCCCTATCCTCGCTCAAGGCGCGCATGGCTATGCCCATCTTGGTCCGATTCACCAGGTACACCAAGAGCAAGAATAGGACGACACTGGAGGCTATGACGAAGGGAATAGCCGTTGATACGCTCACCTCTCCGAAGTGAAGTACCCCTGTCACGATGTCAGGCCTGGGGAAAGACTTCGACCTTGGGCTCAGAAAGATCACCGCCACGGCCTGAATGATCATTGAGACCGCGACGGTAGAGGTAAAGGCAGACATCCGGAATTCTATCAAAGGTCTATAGGCCACCCTCTCCACCAGCAGGCCGACAGCGACAGTGATCAGTATCCCTGCCAAGTATCCAGGCCACAGAGGCAGGTTCCACTCCTGGACTGCCCACAATGACAAAAAACCTGCCAGCATGAAGAAATCTCCATGGGCCACGTTGATCAGCTTGAGCACGCCGTATATGATCGTATAGCCGATGGACATGAGCGCATATATGCCCCCCAGGGAGACTGCAAGAATAAGGTACTCAAGTACAGTCGACCATTCCATATTTGTCTCCTGTGATCAATCTTCGATATCGCTATAGGATGATGCGCCTGCGATCAGAGCACATGTGCCTGTGGCAATGGCTTTGCCAGGGCGAGTTAACAGCAGATCGCAGGCGCATCTGTACATCGCTCATCGTGACTATGGGAACAGCACGATGAATCTGCACCCCACGTGCAGGACGTTACGGGCTAATCACAGCTACCAGGTATTTCTGCTGATCCTCAAAACCCATGACGACCGCGGACTTCACTGCATTCCCCTGGGAATCCATCGAGATGTAGCCCGTGGCGCCCTCGAAACCTTCAGTCGCAGCCAGAGCGTCCCTGATAGCATCGCCGTCAACAGAACCGGCCCGCTCGATTGCGTCCCTGAGGACAAGATAGGCGTCATATGCGGTAGCCCCCATAGTGTCCGGCTCTCGATCGTATTCCGCCCTGAAGCCCTCGATGAACTCCTTAGAAATATCACCGACTGGGGCATCAGGATGGAAGTGCCCTGAGAAGTAGACACTGTCTACGGCCGGGCCTGCGATCTCTGCGAACTCTGGGATGTCCACACCGTCACCGCACAGGAACTTGGCCGTTATCCCAAGATCCCGGGCTTGCTGGACCATGAGGCCCACCTCCTTGTAGTCGTCGGGGGCCATGATCACGTCGGGGTTGAGGTCCTTAATGGCCCTCAATTGCCCCGTGAAGTCCGTATCACCGTACATGCACGAGTAGTAACCGAGAAGGCTGTCTTTATCCCCTGTCAGGTTGTACCACTCTTCCCTGAAGTAGTTCGCCAGGCCCACCGAATAGTCCGAGGTGATCTCGACGAGAAGAACAGCCGTCTTGGCCTCCAACTCCTCAACTGCAAACCTCGCCAACACAGCCCCCTGGAAGGGGTCGATGAAGCACGTACGGAAGGCGTATGGCTTGTCCATTGTCACCAATGGGTTGGTCGAAGCGCCGGACACGGACGGCAGCCCGAACTCACCGAATACCTCGTTGGCTGCCATGCTGAAGGAACTGGTGGTGGTGCCCAGGACGGCAACCACATCCTCTTCCACCAGACGCTCCGCAGCCAGGGCGCTCTCGGCCTTATCGGACTTGGTGTCCATCGGGACCAACTCGATCGGCCTGCCGAGAACCTCTGGATGGAGCTTCGCAGCAAGCTTCCACCCATCGTAGCTCCCCAAGCCGTAGGCGGAGTGCGGGCCTGTCAGAGAATCCAGTACACCTATCCGGATCGTATCGGGCAGCGGAGTTTCCTGTTCGGGCTCTGGCGTAGCCGTGACGACGACTGTCTCCGGCTCGGACTCTACCTCGACCACACGGGTGACCTCAACCTCAACCTCAACCTCGCGTTCGACCACCTCTAGCTCTGCAGGAGCACAGGCTGGCAGCAGAAGGCTAGCGATCAGCAGCAGGCCTGCAATAGCCCACCATACTTTTTTGCTGGACATCTTTATCCTCCGGGTTAATGTGGGTACGACGTGCTTTTTCCGTTCAACGCATTATTACGACAGATTGCCAACAGGTTTTGGTCAGGTTCCCACCCCCTTTCTTCTACATATCCCTACTACGTGATCTCCGTCGATTCGGTCATGGGTTGGCTATTAAGGGACGATCTGCCAAACCGCTCACTGCTCCTGAGCTCTGCCAGGTAGTTGTAGACTGTAGGACGGGAGACACCAAGTGCATCAGCCACGTAGTCGACGGCGCCCCGGATGAGGAAGATTCCTGTATCCTCAAGCACACTCACGACTTCCAGTTTTTCCGATTTCTCCATGAGCGGCACAGGCTTTCCGCACTCTTCGATGGTGCTTTCTACACTCTTTCTAAGTACGTCGGCTATGTTGCTGTCAAACGTTTCCGCTACCTGTTCGCCGGACTCGACCAACGGCTTCGTTTCACAAAGCTCTGAGATCAACCTGTTCATGAAGTTCCAATAGGTCAGATCAACGTTGATGCACAGGCTTCCAATGACCTCATCATTTTCGTCTCGTATGTAGAGCGTTGAAGAACGAAGTGGCCTTCCATCGGGAGTCGTCGTGGAATAGGCGATGAGGTTCTCTTTGAGGCGACCCAAGCGCAACAAGCGCAGGCCCAAATCGGTTAGAGGGCTGCCGACTTCACGGCCCGTCATATCACCCGCAATGGCGATAATCGAGCAGCTTGGATCTCGAAGATTGTGGAGGACGACCTCACAAGGGATACCGATAGCCTTGACCAAGTCTTCAATGATTGGCTTCAGACTCGCAAGAGCAGGATGTAGACTCATATTCCCCCTTCCTGACCATCTTATTATTATACAATTATACTACATATTAGACAATTTGTCAAGTTATTGCGTGGTTGCGTGGTGACTGTTCAACAACCGGCAAGATTGGTCTAACATCAGGGCCAGACCTACCCGGGAGGCGAACGAGAAATGCAGCTGTACCTGATACTGCCACGTGTGGAGCCTGAGCCGCGCTCCAGACACTGCCCCACGCCGACACCCTGGCCAATCACCCACACCAGCTTCATCGCTCGCTTCGCCCCCTGCCCACGAACATTCGCTGACTTGCTGACTCGTTTTCTCACTTACTCGCTGATTCGCTGGTCCGCCGACTCTGACCGCTTGCACGGGGATCAAGATTGGGATAGAATCCAGCGATGAATACCACCTTTCACATGGAGGCCCAAGCGTGATTGCCAGCTTACTCAAGACGATGCGACCCAAGCAGTGGGTGAAGAACGTCTTCATATTCGCTGCCTTGACGTTTGACGTGAAGTTGTTCAACGTATACTACCTGACCCAGACAATCGCAGGGTTCGTACTGTTATGCCTGATATCCGGGACCGTGTATATCATCAACGATCTGGCCGACATCGAAAAAGACCGACAGCATCCGAAGAAGCGCAACCGCCCATTGGCCAGCGGCGCGCTAAGCACGCGCGTGGCCTTGGCCGCAGGAGTCCTTGTTCCCCTCTTCGCCCTGCCCCTGGGCTTCTTGCTCAACCCGGTTTTTGGCGCCATTTTGGCTGGCTACCTGCTCCTGCAGATCGCCTACTCCTTCTGGCTCAAGAACGTCGTCATCATCGACGTCATGCTGATCGCCGCAGGCTTTCTGCTACGGGTGGCAGCCGGCGTGCCGTTGGTCGAGGCGGAGCGCTTCTCCCCCTGGCTCTACATCTGCATGACGCTGCTGGCCCTCCTGATCGGCTTCGGCAAGCGCCGCCACGAACTGGTGCTTTTGCAGGAGAACGCCAACATGCACCGTCAGAGCTTGGAAGAATACAACCTGTCGCTGCTTGATCACGCGATCAGCATCGTGACTGCGTCCACACTGCTAGCATACGCATTGTATACGTTCTCAGCGCCCAACCTACCGCCGAATCATACGATGATGCTGACCATCCCTTTCGTCCTGTACGGCATCTTCCGCTACCTGTACCTGATCCACGTCAAGGGTATGGGTGGCACTCCTGAGGAAATCGCGCTCTCCGATCGCCCGTTGCAGGCCGCCTTCGTGCTGTGGGGCCTGAGCGTGATCGTCGTGATGTATTTTCTAGGATAGCCTACATAAGACTCGCGACACGGCACGAGGAGTATGGCATATGAGCACCAGACATCCCACACAGTCCGCCTCTGCTCCAGGCAAGGTGATCCTCTTCGGCGAGCACGCCGTCGTCTACGGTCAACCGGCCATCGCGGTGCCTGTGACGCAGGTGCGGGCCACCGTCACGGTCGAGCCAGCGCCGCCTGGCAGCGGTCTGACACTCGTCGCATCCGACCTAGGAAAGGTCTTCCCGCTGACCACAGCGGCCCAAGGTGAGCCGCTGGCCGCGGCAGCACGTCTCACCCTGCAACATATCTGCACCACTGAGCCGGATGCCACGCTCACCATCAGCTCGACGATCCCCATCGCGGGCGGATTGGGCAGCGGTGCTGCCGTGTCGACAGCGCTCGTCCGCGCGCTGGCTGGCTTTCTGGGCAAGGCGCTGGAAAACGCGGAGGTCAGCGCGCTCGTCTTCGAGGCGGAGAAGATCCATCACGGCACGCCCAGCGGGATCGACAACACAGTCGTCGTCTACGAGCAGCCGGTCTACTTCGTGCGGGAGCACCCGGTCGAACGGCTGACCGTTGGCGCATCCTTCACGCTGCTCATCGGCGACACAGGGATCCCCAGCCCGACCAGGCAGGCCGTGGAACAAGTCCGCCAGGCCTGGAAGCGCAACCCGGCCCGCTACGATGCCCTGTTCGATCAGATCGGCGATGTCGCTCAACAGGCTCGCCAGGCGCTGGAGACCGGGCGCGTCGATGTGCTGGGGCCATTGATGGACGATAACCACGAGCTCCTGATCGAAATGGGAGTATCTTCTGCGGAACTCGACGAACTGGTGGAGGCCGCTCGTTTCGGTGGCGCACTGGGGGCCAAACTCTCTGGGGGTGGCCAGGGCGGTAACATGGTGACGCTGGTGGAAGAGAGGTACGTCGAGGAAGTAGAAGAGGTCTTGCGGGAAGCAGGAGCCGTGCGGGTGATCTGTACGAGGGTTACTACAACGGATTGAGACATATGGTCAGAATCATCCGTGGCGAACGAGTCGGCAAACTGGGCTGCCTGGCAGTGGGGTGTTCGGCAGCGGTTCTTGGTCCAACGAAACAGAAAGTGCTGCTCGTGCGCCGCGCCGACAATGGGCGGTGGTCAGTTCCTGGAGGCTACATAGAAGCAGGCGAAAGCGTCACCGAAGCGTGTGCACGTGAGGTTTCAGAGGAAACAGGCCTGTGTGTACGCATCGGACGGCTGGTTGCCGTGTACACCAGCCCACACATCTTACTCGAGTACCCTGACGGTAACCGCTACCAACTCGTCGTGCTGCATTTTGCAGCACAGCCCGTGGGCGGAACCTTGAGCACCAGCGACGAGACCACCGAGGTTGGGTACTTCTCACGGGCAGACATCGAGCGCATGGATATCGGCGATCTCGACCGTCAACGGATCGACGACGCGTTCGCTGCTCAAGCAGCCCCATTTGTGCGAGACGATTTCACTCTGTGAGGCTTCTCCAGAAGGCACCCTGCTATGCGAGACCAGAATCCGTTCAACTCTCAATCCGTTGTTGTGTCCCCTGTCTTCCTCAAACTCGGCGGCTCTCTCATCACCGACAAGATGTGCGCGTACACGGCGCGGCACGAGGTTATCGCCCGCCTGGCCGGCGAGGTTCGCCAGGCCCTCGACACGTCACCGGATCTAAGGCTCCTCATTGGCCACGGATCCGGCTCGTTCGGCCACTGGGCAGCCAGCCCCTACGGCACGCGGCAGGGGGTAAGCACGCCCGCCCAATGGCGCGGATACGCCGAGGTGGCTGCCGCTGCCGCCCGTTTGAATCGCATTGTCACCGATGCATTCCTCCAGGCAAACGTCCCGGTGCTGAGCGTGCAGCCCTCCGCCTCCGCCCGCTGTCAGGACGGTGACCTGAGGCATCTGGACACACGCCCCATCCGCGCAGCGCTGGCGCACGGACTCGTACCGCTGGTCTATGGCGACGTCGCACTGGATAGCGTGCGCAGGGGCACGATCGTCTCCACCGAGGACATCTTTGTGTTCCTGGCCGACGAACTACATCCAACACGCATCCTGCTGCTGGGTGCGGTGCCCGGCGTGTTGGACTCGGACGGATCTGTGATCCCACACATCACACCTGCGGACCTTCCCTCACTGCAGATCACCCTGAACGGCTCCAGGGGCGTGGACGTCACGGGCGGCATGGCGGACAAAGTGGCGCGCATGGTCGAACTCGTGCAGCGCGATCCAGACATGTGTGTGCACATCCTCACAGGCGCTCAGCCAGGGCTGCTGACTCGCGCGCTGCTCGACGACACGCTGAGCGTGGGCACGCGGATTCTGGCGAGCAGACCCGAGACACGATGAACTACTGCGCACATTGACACAACCGCCCCGCCCGGTTATAATCCCTACGTTTGCAAGAATGACTCGTCGAAAGGAACCGTATGAGCAAATCACCAACCTGGCAATTGGCCATTATTTTACTTCTCGCGCTCATCGCCCTGTACGCGACCCTGGGGATTGAGCGCCCGGACTGGGTGCAGAACCTGGTCTTCTGGCAACCTGAGCTTCAGCGGGACATCGCGCTGCGCCTGGGGCTGGATCTGCAGGGAGGGCTCCAGGTCTTGTTGGCCGCCGACGTGCCGGAGGGACAGGAGCTTGACGCCGCCTCGATGGAGGCCGCGCGTCGCATCGTCGAGAACCGCGTCAACAGCCTGGGGTTGACCGAGCCCGTCGTACAGGCACAGGGTGAGCGGCGCATCATCGTCGAGCTGCCCGGTATCGAGAATCCAGAGCAAGCGGTGGATACCATCAAGGGAACCGCACTGTTGGAGTTCGTCGACGCCGGGCGCATTCCCCTGCCGCCTGGCACCGTGGTCACGACGACGCTGGGTGGGCCCAGTACCATATCGTCTGGGGCAGCGGTGACCGCCACAGCGGAACCGGAGGAGGTGGCGACTCCCGAGGCCACGGAATCGCTTCAAGAAGCGCCACTTACAATGCCGGAGGATCCCGCCGATCGCGACGGCATGTACAGCGAGCCTCCAGAGATGCAGATCGACGCCGACAGGGCATACACCGCCACCATCTCGACGGCGAAAGGGGATATCGTCGTCCAGCTCGACGCCGGCGCTGCCCCCCAGACTGTCAACAACTTCGTTTTTCTGACCGAGCAGGGCTTCTACGACGGCCTGACCTTCCACCGCGTCGAGCCTGGCTTCGTCATCCAAGGCGGTGATCCGCTGGGCACCGGCGCCGGCGGGCCGGGCTACACCGTGCCGGCGGAGATCGAGTTGTCCCACGTCGAGGGCGCGATCGCCATGGCCCGACAGGGAGACGAGGTGAATCCCAGCCGCGCATCGAGCGGCAGCCAATTCTACATCACGCTGGCCCCGACCCCTCACCTGGATGGAGCGTACACCGTGTTTGGCCAGGTGACGGCAGGTATGGACGTCGTCCAGTCCATCGCCATCGGCGACGTGATCGAAAATATCACCATCATGAGCAGCGACTCGGCAATCACACCCACGACGGGGCTCACTTCCACTGACCAGACCACAACGACGCTCATTCAACCCACGCCGGCGCCCGCACCCGAGCCGGTGATATACGAGACGATCCTCACCGGCGCAGGACTTGAGAACGTGGGGCTCGATCGCACAGAGCAGGGCGAGTACATCATTCCCTTCGAGTTGAACTCGGACGCCACACAGACCTTCGCAGAGTACACCGCCTCCAACGTAGGGGGGTATCTGTGCATCGTGCTGGACAAGACCGTCGTATCGTGCCCAACGGTGAGGGAGCCCATCCCAAGTGGACGGGCCTCCATCTCCGGGCAGTTTACCTTCGACACGGCCCGCCAACTGGCGATCCAGTTGCGCTACGGGGCGCTGCCCGTCCCGCTGCGCGTGGAGAGCTTTAACCGCGTCGGCGCGACACTGGGCGCCGAATCGGTGCAGAAGTCCGTCCGCGCCGGCACGGTGGGACTGGTGATCGTACTGATCTTTATGCTGATCTACTACCGCCTGCCAGGTGCCCTGGCAGACGTTGCGCTCGTCATCTACGTGCTGCTCAACATCGCGCTCTACAAGCTGGTGCCGATCACGCTCACACTGCCCGGCATCGCCGGGTTCATCCTCTCAGCAGGAATGGCGGTAGATGCCAACATCCTGATCTTCGAGCGTATGAAAGAGGAGCTCCGGCGCGGACGGGGCCTACGGACGGCGATTGAGATCGGTTTCAGCCGCGCCTGGCCCTCCATCCGGGACGGCCAGCTCTCGACACTCATCATATGCGCCATCCTGTTCTTCTTCGGCACCAACTTCGGAGCCAGCATCGTGAAGGGCTTTGCCATCACGCTGGCCATCGGCACGATCGTCAACGTCTTCACGGCTGTGTTTGCCACGCGTACGTTCGTGCGTCAGACCGCCGACTCGGCCGGCGAGTGGATCGCCGAGCGCAAGTGGCTGCTGGGGGTATAACTATATGTTCAACATCGTCGAAAAACGACGCTGGTATTTTCTCTTCTCGGCGATCCTGATCGGATTGAGCATCGCCGCGATGGTGGCCTCGACCGTGCAATTCGGTCAGCCCATGCGAATCGGCATCGACTTCACCGGCGGGAGCATCTTCGTGCTCAAGTTCGACCAGAGCGTGAGCGAGGGCGATCTCCGGGAGGTCTTTGCAGACTATGGGATGGAAGGCGCGATCGTACAGCCGCTGGGGGCACCGGAAGAGTACACCTGGCAGGTGCGAACGCGGGAGGTAACGGCCAACGAGGTAGGCAGCCTGCTGACCGCGCTGGAGGAACAAGTCGGGAAGATCGACCGGGACGCGCTGACGTTCGACACGGTGGAGCCGGCGGTAGGGACCGAGGTAACCCGTGCGGCGGGCTGGGCGATCCTGGTTGCAGCGCTCGTCATCGTGGTGTTCATGTGGTTCTCCTTCCGGCGCGTGCCTAATGCCTTCCGCTACGGCGTGTGCACCATCGCCGGCATGCTCCACAACCTGTTGATTGCCTTTGGCTTCTACGCGTTGATGGGCATCCTCGTCGGCTGGGAGGTGGACGCGCTGTTCCTCACCGCCGTTCTAACGGTGATCGGATTCTCGGTGCAAGACGTGATCGTGGTCTTCGACCGCATCCGCGAGAACATCCCCAGGCATAAGACGGAAACCTACGAGATGGTGGTCAATCGTTCCATCCTTGAGACGATCCATCGCTCGCTGGCGACGCAACTGAACGCCATGTTCGTGATGGTGGCCATCATTCTGTTCGGCGGGGAGACGATCAAGCCGTTTATCGCCACGATGCTGGTCGGGATGGTCAGTGAGACCTACTCGGCCATCTTCATCGCTGTGCCGCTTCTGGTGGTTTGGGAGAAGGCCTCGGCCCGGCGTGCGACGGCGCGGGCGTAGGAGGAAGCAGGGGGGCAAGAAGCAGGAAGCAAGAGGCAGGAGGCAAGAGGCAGGAGGCAAGGGGCCAATACCACAGACGCTGGTCTTGCATCCTGTCTCTATTGGTCCCTGGTTTGCAGCCTCCACCCCCTGCCCTGCGCCATCCCCGACGAAACCGCCGTTTTCACCGAGCCACTGTCCACCGCCTGCCAGATCCTCCGGCAAGTGCGCGTCCGACCCACCGATCGCGCGATTGTGCAGGGCGCGCCTCGTCCGTCCACGCGGCACGGTCGTGCTCAAATCCACCTACTACGGATGAATACCTCCCACGTCACTTCTTTTGCCCCTCTCGTGAATTCGGCATATAATACGTAGCAAGGCAACCTCGATAGACGAAGGCTTTTCAAGCAAAGCGGCTTTTCTTGAAAAGCTGGGAAGTTGTTTTTGAACAACTACGAAGTACCGTTGGTCGGATGTCGCTAAGGGCCACCAGACCTCACATTCTGCGTCAGGAGAGCGGTGCTATGGCCAAAGAAAGAATCTTGATTGTGGAAGATGACCGGGACCTGGCACAACTGATGACCATCTTGATGCAACAACACGGCTATGAGACAGTTGTCGCCAACGACGGCGTCGAGGGCCTGAACCTGGCCCTGGAAGAACGACCGGACTTGATTCTTCTGGACCGGCTTATGCCCAGGATGGACGGCCTGGGCCTCCTCTACAAGTTGCACGAACGCCAGATACACATCCCCGTGGTGATACTGACTGCCTGGGGATCGGAAGAATTGGCTGTCCAGGCGCTGCGGATGGGCGTCAAGGATTACATCACCAAGCCCTTCGAGCTGGAAGACCTATCGGAGGCGGTCGAACGTGCACTGGCCGAAGCACGCTTGCGTCGCGAACGGGACGCGCTGACCGAGCAACTGCTGATCTCCAAGCAAGAGCTCGAACGGCAAGTGCAACAGCTCACTGCGTTGCACGAAGTAGGACGGGCTCTGGCCTCCACCCTGGAGTTGGACGAACTGCTGGACGAAATACTGCAGGAAGTGTGCCGCGTCCTAGAAGTGAGCGAGGCTTCCTTCTTCCTGCTGGATAGAAAGAGCGGCGAGCAGGTGTTTCGTGCAGGAACAGGCGAGTGGGCAGAGACGTTGGTCGGCATGCGGTTGGCTCCGGGCCAGGGGTTCGCCGGCTGGGTGGCTGAACACGGCGAGCCACTCCTGACTCGCAAAGCCCAGTCCGATCCGCGCTTCAGTCCAACCTTCGACGAGGTCACAGGACTGGTCACCGAGTCGATCCTGTGCGTGCCACTGCTGGTCAAGGGACGAGCGATCGGCGTGGTCGAAGCGCTGAACAAGCCAGGGATTGGTTTCACCGAGGACGACCTGGCGATGCTGCGCTCGTTGGCCGCGTCGGCCGCGATTTCCATCGAAAACGTGCAGTTGTTCGAAGAGACCCACCGCCTGCGTCGACAGGCCGAGGAGCAACTGGCTCACATCACCCAATCCTACAGCGAGATCCAGGCTCTACAAGAGACAACCAGCGCGCTCATTTCTTCGCTGGATTTGCAGGAGGTGTTGGATCACACTGGAGGAACTGGCGACAAGGATAGCCACGTTGTGGCCGGGGGTGCTGCAGTCAGGAGCAGATCGTAGGGAGTAAGCTACGAGCCCCTCACCCTGTCCCTTCGTCACCATGTCAGCCCATCACAATTCTCGGAGGTGTACTTGAAGTCACAACCCACCATCATGCTCGTCGGACTCGGCGATCTGGGGAGCATCACGCTGGAGCTGCTAGCACGGGAGGAGGGGCTGGGGCGGATCGTGGTCGGCAGCCGAAACGTGGAACGGGCCACGGCCCGGTGCAACCTGGCCCGCCTGGGCGCGATGGCGCAGGGCTGCGCGCCGTCCATATCCTTCGTCCCGCTGGACTTGAACAACCGTGGGGCTGTCGGGGAGGCGGTACAGCGCGAGGCGCCCGACATCATCATCGGCACCGCCACCATGCAGACCTGGTGGCTGCCCTCGCTCCTGCCCCCCGAACAGCGCAGCGCTATATACAGCGCGGGGTTCGGCGTGTGGCTGCCGGTCCATCTGACGTTGATGCTGAAACTGATGCAGGCGCTGCACGAGGCCGACTACCGGGGGGTGACGCTCACGGCCCCCTTCCCTGACGTGGTCAACTGTGTGCTGGGCCGCCTTGGCCTGGCCCCCACGTGTGGGCTGGGCAACATCGCCCAGTTCGCGCCCAAGGTGCGCTGGCTGGCGGCCAAGCGTCTGGGCACGCCGCTGGACGCGGTACGCGTGCTGATGGTGGCCCACCACGCGCTGGGGCCGGCGGTGGTCCGTTCGAAGACAGACGAGATGCCGCCGTACTTCCTGCGCATTGAGCACGAAGGGCAGGACGTGACGGAGGCCATCGGCGCCGACGAGTTGCTGGTGGCCCCCTACCGCCGGACGGCGGGCCCGGCGAGTCACTTTCTCACCGCAGGAGCGACCGTGCGGCTGGTCCGGGCGCTGCTCTCCCCAACCAATATGAAGGGAAGCGAAGCGACGCCAGACGACGTGCTGCTGCACGAGCCGGCGCCGAATGGACTGCCGGGTGGCTATCCCGTCATCGTGAGTGATGGTAACGTACAACCTGCCCCCATAGACGGGCTGACGTTGGCGGAGGCCATCGACATCAACCAACGCTCGCACCGCTTCGACGGCATCGAACGCATCGAGGAAGACGGGACCGTCGTCTTTTGCGCCCAAGCGGCCGACGTGCTGCGGGCCGAGCTGGGGTATGACTGCACCCGGCTCGCACCCGACGATTCTGAGGGACGGGCGAAGGAGTTGATCGCCAGGTTTCGGGGGTATGCGGAGCGGTATGGGGTAGATTTTGACAGGAGGAGGGCAATATGCCACGCGATATCCCAGTAGGCAACGGGTCGCTCCTGGTCAATTTCGACCAGGTGTACCAGTTACGTGACATCTATTGGCCATATGTAGGGAAGGAGAACCACACCGACGGCCATCCCTGTCGTTTTGGCGTCTGGGTGGACGGGCGCTTCACCTGGGTGAGCGACGAAGGCTGGTCGCGCACGCTGGCCTACGAGCAAGACACACTGGTCACCCAGGTCACGCTGTACAATCCCGCTCTGAACCTTAGGCTAGTGTCTCAAGACATCGTGGACTTTCACGAGAATCTGTACCTGCGCCAGATCACCGTCGAGAACCTGAACGAGGACGAGCGGACAGTGCGTCTTTTCTTCGCCCACGACTTGCACATCAGTGGTCACGAGGTGGGCGATTCAGCCTACTACGAGCCGGAGCGCCGGGCCGTGTTTCACTACAAGGGCAAGCGGTGGTTCATGAGCAACACCGCCAAGGTGGAGGAGGATAGCTCGACCCTTCGACAGGCTCAGGGCAGCGTGCTGGGCGTGGATCAGTGGGCGGTGGGCACCAAGGAGGCGCAGGGGAAGGAGGGCACCTGGCGCGACGCCGAGGACGGGGAGCTTTCGGGCAACGCGGTGGCCCAGGGGAGCGTGGATTCCACGGTGGCGCTGCATCTCAGCGTGCCGGGACGCGGGGAGGCGACGGGCTGGTACTGGATTGCCGTGGGGGATTGCTTCAAAGACGTCACACGCATCAACCGCGCTGTGCGCCGGAAAGGGCCGCAGACGTTTCTCGACCGGACGCGCGATTACTGGCGGCTGTGGGTCGCAGAAGAGGACAAGGGGTTCGACGGCTTGCCTCCCCTGGTGTCCAATCTGTACCGGCGCAGCCTGCTGATCCTGCGCACCCAGATCGACAACGGGGGAGCCATCATCGCCGCCAACGACTTCGACATCGCGCATTATGGCCGGGATACGTACTCGTATATGTGGCCACGGGACGGCGCGCTGGTGGCTGCTGCGCTGATCGACGCAGGCTACCCGATGGTGTCGCGCCGCTTCTTCGATTTCTGTCACGAGGTCATCACCGACGAGGGGTATCTGCTGCATAAGTACAATCCCGACGGATCGCTGGCCTCCTCGTGGCACGGCTGGTACGTCGACGGCCGGAAGGAACTTCCGGTGCAGGAGGACGAGACGGCGCTGGTGCTATGGGCGCTGTGGCGCCACTTTGAGCGCTTCCGCGACGTGGAGTTCATCAAGCGCCACTACCGGGG